>Ga0307507_10000899_pt1 | contig 66089 bp, 43 predicted proteins | sample 7_EM_MG_FD_207223 | JGI IMG/M metagenome (GOLD analysis project Ga0307507, IMG submission 207223) | Populus trichocarpa ectomycorrhiza microbial communities from riparian zone in the Pacific Northwest, United States - 7_EM | ecosystem: Host-associated > Plants > Roots > Unclassified | place... | reverse complement strand
GCATAGCTAAAGTTCTAAAATAGAGAGATTTAGTAACAGAATCACTTCGTTTATCCTTTCTTGTTAAAATAACAGGAGTCATAGTTGTTAAAGGCTCAAGTAATTTAAATAAACTCATTAAATATCCTTCTTAGATTGCTCTATAGCAATCTTGTATTATGGCTAAGTTTATTTCTTTCTAAAAAACCATCCCCTAGGATTATACCAATAAGGGCTTCTTTTTGTACTGAACTCAATACAAACTCTGTTTTATACTTAGTTGTATATTTTACATTTGAAAGGTCTTTAGTTGAAAATTCTCTTTTTGCAGAATATACCCTTAATTTAGGCGAAGAAAGAAGAGAAAAGAAATGACCAGAAGTACCAGGTAAACTTAATTTAACAGAGTGTTCATTTAATTTGTAGTGTAATGAAGGTAACATGTGCGACTTTACTATTTTAGAGAAAGTAGACGAGGAATTTTTTATGTATAAGGTTCCCCCTAAATTTCTACTTTTTGACTTAATAACTGTATCTATATTATATTTATTTTGTAAAATAATAGATAAATACTTTAAATCTTCTCTAGAAACATGGAATTTTGTCGTTAATTTAGCTTTTTTACCTAATCCTGGATGCCCTTCATTAAGGAATCAAATAACTAACGCTAACGGTGTAAGGAAATTATCTAAATTACGAGGTATTATTTTTATGTTATCTTTGTAAAACATCTCAAATAATCAATTAAGACTAGAAAAACTATAACTACTAATACAATAACCAAACAATACTATATTTCCTTTAGTTATTATTTTAGATAATCTAGGCTTATTAAGATTACAATATCCTCTTTTAGCTAAAAATAAATGAAACCACATTAAAAACTCTACATTATTATGATACTTTACAAATATTATTCTTACAGCTAATCCAGTTTTTCTTTTTTCTAGGTATGTATTTCCTAATAAAGAACCCACTATTAAAGATATTACATCTAAATCGTGTGGGCCAATTCTCTCAGCGGGCTTTAATTTATTTGAAAAAAAAGATCTTTTTTGATTAGAAACATGTTTAAATAATGTAAAACTTAATAAAACACTATAGTCAGGAATGCTTAACCATTTAGGGCATATATGGCAACCCTCTCACAGGTTTGTTATCAGTAATTATCGGTAATATAACGAAGTTGTGTATATTTGCATATACTGGATTTATTCTACTGATCTATACCTAATTTATATAACAACTCTGGTATAAAAAAAGGGCTCACCAATGTTGTTAATTTATCCATACTTTTTTTACTTACTCTAATTCTTCAACCTACTGTACCAGTGTTTGAAATACGTTTATTTAAAGTAGCTTGTATTCCAAACTTTTCATCTAAAGCAGCTATTAAAACTTCTAGCTCCTTTTTGGTGAAACTTTCTGTACATAAAACAACAACAGCCTTATCTGATATAAAAAGACCGTCGCCCATTATTCAATGAGCTAACCCCCTAGGTGTTAGTAGCTCATGAATATTTAAAGGTACAACTTTTGTTTTATTTTTGTAAAATAAATCATGGTATTTATTTAAACAAGAAAAATTCAATGTTCTAAAATACATAGACTTATAGACTTTACCTGTTCTTTGGTCAGGTTTTCTTACACTAATAACAGGTTCCATAGCTATTAAAGGGCTGAATAAAGCATATAAACTTAATACATATGCCTCTTGTACCGGATAAGTGTGGTCTATTCTAAACCTTGTATTATGATTAGGTTTTACCCTCTCTAAAAAAGCATTTGTTAATTCATACTCTTTTTTATATTTATTAGAGTATTTTTCCTCTTTAGAAGTTTTACAGTAAAACCGTTTAAATACGTATAGAGAAGTAAGATAGTCTGAATAACAGGTATAAAAACTGAATAAATATAATTCATAACTTCGCGATAATAACTTTTCTCACTTAAACCCTGGACTATAACTTCACCCCCTTCCCTTTTTTAGCAACTGGGTGTGTACCACGATTAGTCTCTGAGGAACTCATTAATTATTAATATGATTTCCTGCTGATTGTCTATGTAATTGTATAGATTTCCCAGCATATAGTGGTATAATAATTTATATATTTTCATACATAAACGGCCGAGAATGGTTGACCTACAAACATTAATAGTAAATTCTCTGATGTGACTAAAATAATCATAAACCAAGTAAATAAACTTAAATAGCTAAAGAATCTTTGATTATGAGGATCATGGGCCATATAACCAATAGAATAAATATGGACTAAACAAGATACAATTAATATGGGCAGAAGCATTGATACTGTTAAGGAGTCAAAATGAAAACCTCAAAATACGTTTAATGATTCTGAATCAATCCAAGTAAATAATTGGATTGACACAGGAATACTATTAAAACCTGCTTCAAAATAAGCAGCTATTGCTAACAGTGTTGTAAGAATTACTAAACTAGAAGTAATTAATTGTGCTCCAGTGACTCCAATCTTTCTACCAAAAAGACCGGAAGCTATTGATCCTAGTAACGGTAGAGTAATTATAGCTAAATACATTATTAATATTCTATTCCTATGCTCCCTCTTAATCTATAGAAAGCTACTAAAATACCTAAACCAATTGCTGATTCTGCACCAGCTATTGCTATTATATATATCGCATATGTTTGGCCTAATATATCATCAAAGCTAAGTGAACTTACCAATATTAAAAATGTAATAGCTAATAGCATTATTTCTATTGAGATAAGCATTAAGATTATGTTTTTTCTATTTAAAACAAAACCTAGAGTACCTATTAAAAAAAGTAATAACGATATACTCATTTTTTTTATTTATTTTACTTAATATATAGCCTAATTATTATAAAAAAAACATGGCAAGGCAAGGGAAGGAAACAGAGATTAACGAGTTATGCTAGACTTTTTGAAAACAAATCTTCCTTTGAAAGGTTTTCTATTGTTCAAAAAAAAATAACTAAGCCACTTTATTAACGTATGTTTAAGGATATTGCAGCTGCACTTATTGAATTATAAGTAGTCATGATCCAGAACTTCTATTTTAGCAAAGTTTCTGGGCTATGAGTTTTTAATCGCTTATATTGCCCTTCGGGTCCGCGCCCAGGAATAAAAATTTAGATTATTGATATATAGATGGGCGACAGATACAACATTAGCCCTCCCCTCAAACTAATCAGCCAATTTGTATCGTATATTTCTGGTGCGGAGCGGAGCAATGCTTGCTCTTGTATATACGGAGGACAAGGGGCCAGGAACAACCTAAATCTACTTACCTAGCCTTTATAAGGATTATTTTTAAATGCAAGAGTCTTTATAGGTACAGCTAAAATAAATACCGGAAGAAATTTGCCCCATAGGCTCTTCAACATGTAAGCTACCTAACTTCATTAATATAAAGAAATTGGCTACAAATATTAAGAAACTTACTTTCATTAAAGGTTTAAATGGATTACCACGTAAATTTGATAAATCAAGATAAGGTAAAGTTAACAGTGCAAGTATAGCAGAAAACATGGTTAGAACACCTTTCACAATAATGATAGGGATAAACAGATTTATCGCAGTGTTATTATTTATTCTTAATTTACTCCAAGTGATTTTGTAAATATAAATCTCTGTAGTCTAAAGTTGCAACTAATGCATCATTAACGGAGTTATATCGAGAGTAAGTAAAAGACTTAAGTTTAGGTCAATTGTAAAATATTAGAGAATTTGGGAAAATTACACGTCAAGCTATAGAAACTCCAGCTAATTCTCCTATACCCACGGCAGTTTGTATAAATTAATGTCCAGATGAGAGACTTGCATCTACACTATCAAAATATGCATTTGCTAGTTTGATGTAGTTATTCAAATCCTTATGTATTTTATTATCATATTTGAATTTAATATTAAGGATAGCTATAAAACCTATTCTATATTTTGATCCACCAAAAAGAGCCGAATATAATTAAAAACAAAAACTCAACTAAAAGAGTCAATTAATCAGTTTTAAAATACCAGAAATGAGAATACTTAACAAATAAAGGTAATAAGTTTTGAAAAACATTTATACCTTCAACTCTAAACGAGCTCATACCTTACCTTTTACTTCCCATAAAACTAGATATCTGCTGATTTTTTTATATAGGCAGAAATCATTTTAAATAAGTGGTTACTACCTTCAGATATTTTTTTGGTAATATCAAGTATAGGGATAAAATTTAAAGCTCCAGACTCAGAATAAACACACAACCATCACCTAGAATAATCCAAGTATAAATAGAAAAGAAGGCAAGTTCAAATTATCTGAAAACGTTGTATTAGGGTTAGGATTTCCATAAAATAGTAAGTATAATTTAGACAACATCGCAGATAAAGTAATTTTACGTTCCGTCAACAACTAAAGAGTATATATTCTATTTGTGGTCCCAGCTCGGTTAGCTTACTTAAGTCTCTAGTTAAAAGCAATTTAGAAAAAAACCCCCCCATATAGGTAAGTGAAATAATTACTACTAACTTCAAAACCTTTTCAACTATGTGAACTTAAAGATATTATGGGATGATGTAGTTGATAAATTTAAAATTCCTATTTGGCCAAGTTCAAACCATAAAGGTTAATGCCTCCGGTGAATAATTCTGCCCTATTGAAAAGACAGGAGAAAAGTATAATTTTTCATCTACTATTTTAATTGTACCTGATATACATCCCTCAACTTAGAAGATACCATTAGCTAATTGTCTAAATTCTTCACTTGAACCCTGCTAAGAACCCACATAAAAATTCTTAACTACCGTTTCTAATTGTTTTTGTTTGTTTTTTTTTTGTTTGCTTTTTCTAGTAATTTATTATTATCTTGATTAGAATTTAAAATTGAAGATACTCTTAAATAACTATCTGTATAATTAGTTAAAAAGAAAGAAGACTTTTCTTTCCCCTAAATCCCATTGGTTCTTCTAAACGTAATATACAGTTGATCAAAAACAACATAACTACAATATCACACTGCCCAAAACTATGTGTTTTGAAATAAACCGCCATACATACCTATTACTGTATCTAATGGTGTAGTATAGAAATTATCACAACATATGATTACAAAATATAGCAATATAAGGACAACTACCCTATTAAATAAAATTGATCTTTATCGCTTTAAAGTAGCCGTATTGAAAAATAAAAAAGTGCTACTAATAAAAAGCATGACTTTTCCAAAGATTCGAACTTTGCAATAAGAAAATATTTCCTTTGTACCTATAAAAAGTTAATAGTTTAATTAATAAATGCCCTATTTGCCCACTTACTTGTACAAGAAGACTTTAACAACGCTCCTCGGTTTTCTGGATAAACCCGAATCCTAATTTCGCTAATGATAATATGAGTTAGGTTTACTATTAAGTAAACCCTTTTATGCAAGAGAAAACCAAAAGGAACAACAACCAGCATTTTATATAGGAATGATAATGTAAAAGTAACATTTTTCATTAATATAATTACAAACATGGAAAAATAAATGGACTAATCTTTGGCAGGAAGGTCAGATTTACCTTTTAAAAAACTCACTAATTTATTTCCCTACTTTAGACTCGTTCAATCTGAAAAGTGTATTTTCTGTATACACTATACTAGGAACAGCTATTAAGAATCAAGCAAAATGGATGTAAACCTCCAATTTAAATTGCATACCACGAATATTAGATTTATCAAGATAAGGTAAAGCTAATAAGAAAAGAATAGCACCAAACATACAAATGTGAGAGGGAAAGACAGACAGAATTCCAAAATAAAGCTAAAGCTTGTACGTTTTACATTATTATAACGCGATATTATTAACTATTTTTTACTTTTTCCAAGTGATATTGAGAGTAAGTAAAATATTTAAATTTAGAAGAGCCATTAGATAACAATGCTGGGCAAGGATACACATCAAGCTATTGCAACTCCTGATTCTTTCCCTCTCCCATTTAATGGATATATATTTTGATGTCCTGATGAACATTCAGAATCTAAAAAGGTTAAAATGGGTATTAGCTAAATCTATATAATAGTTTAAGTCATTTACTCTATTATTATCATGTTTGTAAAGAACATTAAGTAAAGCAAGAAGTCCTTGTCTATATTTGATTACACCAGCTGAATGATATTTAAAGAATTCAGCTAAAAGATTAAATTGATGAGCCTTAAAGAATCAGAAATGAGGATATTTTGCAAATAAAGAGAATAAATCATGAGTGGCCTTAACACCTTCAATTTTTAATGTATATACATTACTTTTTTTGTTTCCATCACCCAATACCAAAATATTCTTAAAACTATACACTCTTAAACTTAAGAAAACCTTGTTAGATTCAAAGACAAAGTTCCTATCTTTCCTAATTCAAATCACAATATAACTATAAAAGCCCTTTATTTTAATACCTCCAGAAATACAGCCTTCAGCCTGAAAAACCCCGTTTGCAGCTTGCTGAAATTCTTTAGATGAACACTGAGAATTAGAATTGTAGTCATTTTTTGCCTTTAACAATTCTTTTTTTTGCTCTTTATAAAGAATTATTAATAGTAGATATAGAAAAATAACGACGATTTAATTTATTATTAAGATTGTTTAGAACGAAATTTAGATTTAGGTTGAATTTCAGACAACCCACTTACTCCTAATCCAGTTTTAAATTTGTCTGAATAAAGTAATTGTTGTATGAAACTAACCATAGGGATGACAAGCAAGAACCAAGCAAAGTAAATAAAGGTACAAATTTGGCCTAAAAGAACAAAAGGTTCTTCTGGATGAAGTCCCCCAATTTTCATTAATAAAAGGAAATTGGCTACAAATACTCAGAAGGTAATTTTCATTAAAGGTTTAAATTGCATACCTCTTGTGTTAGACAGATCAAGATAAGGTAATAAAAGTAAGACAAGGATAGCAGAGAACATAAACAAGACACCGATTCCCTTAGAAGGAATAGAACGTAATATAGCATAGAAAGCCAAAAGATCAATTAAATTAACATGAAAATAATATAAAGAAGTTATTGTAGGGATAATAGCTCTATAAACAGCGAGCCAATTTATACAGCATTTCTTTAATAAAGTACGGACGAGTTAAGGTTCTTAATTCATCCATAGATTCTTTGAAAATGTAAATACGGGGGTTTTATCTCTATTATAATGTATAGAACATTTGAATTTAAATTTCTCTTGTAAAGTATACATCAATCTGTCTACACTGTCTTCACAAAAAGCATATACACTTAAATGTAGTCCGTCTCCATGACGACTTCCTTACATAACTTTTTTAAATATATATCTACCTTTATAAGGGCTTTTTTGATTCCGTTCAAAATATTTTCTTATAGTATTATGATTAATATCTAAAACTCTACTAGCAGCTCGTATAGAAGCATAATTAGTTACAGTATTTAATTCTAAATCAATAACTTCAATTTTTATTGAATTAGGGTGATTTAAATAATTTGAATCATAATTAGACACAGATAAGTCAGATTCTAACTTATAGATATCTTTAAAAAGTTTAGATTGGACTATATATTTTTTTAAAGTAGTTTTATTAGTGTTAAGGCTTTTAGCTGCTTCTCTTAAAGAAACAAATTCTACTGAGAGATTTGTTTCTAAATTAGTAACTTTTACTTTTATAGATTTACTTAAATTCAATTTTTGAAGATTACTCTGTACTTTTTTTAATGCTTCTTCAGTATGTTTATAACCTAAAGATGAATAAGCAGTTTTCAATATATTATACTTAGGGGATATCTGATTCATATAATATTGCTCTCTTTTAGCTAAGTCTTTAGGAGTACAATATTCAAGAATTTCTAACTTAAATTTCGAATATCCATACTTTAAAAGAGCTTTATTAATAACCATAAGTTTTCGAGTAGTATGTGAAATAAAAGTAGTATTAAAATAATTTCTTAATCTTCTTCCTAAATTTACACTACTTCCTACATAAGACTTATTAGAGTCTAAATGAGTTCATTGATATATTCCCGATTTTCCTTCATTTTCTGTAATGGCTTTATTTTTATTAGAAAGCGCATCATTATATGAAGTAATAGGCATAAAAGCTAAACAGTTAAGACTATCCCCTAAATAGTTAGGCAGGAAGAATACAAAAATAGATAGTACTAACATAATTCAAAAGGCTAAACCTTTCGGTGTTAGCAAATCGTAAATATTATGAGGGACTATTTTTATCTTTGAAATATAAAACATTTCGTGATATATATTAAAACAAGGTAGTTGCATAGTAGAGAAAGATAAAGAACTATATACTTTATTAGTTTTTTTGTTTAAGTTCATATTTAATAGAGGGGAATAGTCTTTAATACAAAAAGGCTTAAAAAAACCATACACGTAGTAAAAATATTCTTTATGTTTTACAGCTGTCTGAGCAAATATCAAGTTAGAATTACAAGTAGGAGACCTTCTTCTTATATGAGCATCACCTAGTAATATACCAACTAAAATATCCTTTATATCCTGAGGCATTGTTATCAAAGCTCTTTCATCTGAAGATAAACGAGCAATACCTTTTGTGCTACGAGCTGCAAATAGAACAAGACTAAAAACTTTAATGATATTAAGATCATATTAATAATATAAATATAATATATTTATATTCATTATATAACTATAATGTAAGGACTATATCTTCAATTTAAAAAAATTAAAAAGTCTCGCGTATAGTCTCTGAGGATCCTACTCCTTATGTAATTTATGTACATAATTTTGGTTTCCTGCTGGTTGCCTATCACACGTTAGGTATAAAAGGGAATTGGTTTCCAGCAAACAGCGAGATTAAGTAACATCTTGATATCACTCTGGAACGATCGAAATTGGAGTAGACATAGGATTTCCTGGGTTATAGTTTTCACTATCCCCTAAATAGTTAGGCAGGAAGAATACAAAAATAGATAGTACTAACATAAAAATAAAAATAGTAACTAAATCTTTAAATAAAAAATAAGGAGCAAAAGCTAATCTATCACTATTTCCAGATACTCCAAGAGGATTTCCAGATCCAGCTCGCTCATGAAGAGCAATTAAATGCATTAAAACTAAAGCAGCAATTACAAAAGGCAAGATATAGTGTAACGAGAAAAATCTATTTATAGTAGCATTACTTACTGTAAACCCTCCTATAATAAATTCAACTAAATCCTGTCCTATTCAAGGAATAGCACTTAAAAGATTAGTTATAACAACGGCCAAACTTAAATTTTATATATTGCAGTTTATAACTGACTGGCTTGGATAATTGCACACCCGCGAAGCACCAAAAACCTGACGGGTAAATTTTAAATTGTACCAGCTGTTTTCAACACATAAACCACGTACTTTATATATTCTAACAACATTTATCTAAAATATTAAGCTCTAAGTTTTAGATAAAAGATTTATATATCATTTTTATAAAGCCCTATGCACGAACGTTTTTCTTAAACTTTCTTCGAGTAAGTTCCGACTATACATTAAGTGCCATTATAATTATAAGCACCCACCGATGAACTAGTCTGTAGCAATCATATTATTAATTCAATAATACAACTGACGGTCTAAATTAAAAACATAAACTTTTGACCGTATTCATCAGTATCGCTATTTTGTAGTTACCTCAACCAAAACATAGTAAAATGATAACTATGTACTATCATCGATGCTGCTTGATGTAAAACATCAAGCAACTATATACAAAATAACTATGCTTTCTTTAATAACCTATTCTATTATTTTATATCTCATTTCTGGTATTATATCTGAATAGCATATTTGTCTTAAATTGGGCATTGATTCCTTCCATAAATAGATATTGTACTGATTTATTTTTCCCGCAGAGATAACAGATGCTTTTAAACCAAAGTTCTCATATAAAACCTGCACCAATAATAAACAATCAGAGTAAGTAAAAGAGTTTGTACATAATTTTATCCCTTTAGATACTTTAGCTCCATCATCCATTATCCAAATGGCTAATGCTAAAGGTGTTAAATAGTCTTTGATAGTCGAGGGAACTATTTTAACTTTATTAACATATCAAAGATCATGAATAAAATTAAAGGAAGTGTAAGTCCAAGTATTAAATTTTGAATACTTTCTTACTATACCTTTGTGACCTAACCTTGTTAACACCCTAGGCGTATTTTCATTACAATAACCTCTAAGTGCTAATAGATTATGTAGTCATAACAGGTAAGAAACATGAATATCTTCCTGTTGAAAACTAATTCGTGTACCGACACCTCCATTTCTTCGTTCTGCATGGGCGTCACCCAATAAAGATCCAAAAATAACAGAATACACAACCTTATCGTGAGGGCCTATTCTTTTTATACCTTTTATTAGATTTTTACTTATCGCATTCAAAGGCATTATTAGAGAATAAGGATCAGAATAAATAAAGTTAAACAGATGAAAAGTATATTCATCTAAAGATAAAAACAATAGAAACAAATTATTAAATAAACATTTGAGGCAATCAAAACAACCCCAATGAGACATTTGACCATAAGGTAAGACATAACCCATAAATGCAGTCAAAGTTCCGGTTTACTATCCATTTTTTTACTACAAGATAGGACCTGTGTACTCCATCAAAAAACTAATCCCAATACTCGCTAAGTAAATTTCTAGTTTTCATCACATGGAGCCTTGTATCGGCAGACCCGAGGAACTCCCGACTGTACATTAGACATCAGTTTTTTCAGACATCCACCGGTGACCCAGTCTGTAGCGATTGTGTATTCAACCGACGGTCTTAAATATGTAGTTCTTTTTGACCGTAACACCGATATAGCCAGGTAAATTGAATTACCCAATACCCCTGTCAGGGTATTCTATCGTTATATATTTATAATAGCATACTTCTAAATACATATTGCATATGCTCTATACGATAGAACTTTAAACATTGTTAGTATTATATAGCCAGTTCCACCACATTTTTTAGTTTTGTTTCACCTCCGTAGAGAAGCAAGCTCGGAAATTAAAAATTGCAGTCGGAATGGATCCAGGGAAATTATAATTTAATTTTATATTGCATGCTAGGAACAATGTGTTTTGATACAATAGAAACTAATTGTTCCATTGATTCTTTTTTTATACTAATTTTTCATTGGTTTTCATATCCAGTTTTAACAACACTAGTTTTTAAACCATATTTATCCTTTAAAATTTTCGCTAAAAAAATGCAATCTAGTTTTGTAAAACAATTAGTTGATAGTAAAATTCCTTGTCCTTTTTGACGTGAACCATCTTGACATATCCAATGGGCTAACCCTACAGGTGTAATATACTCAGCTATTCATTCAGGAACTCTTTTTACAGTAACACCATTTATCTTTTGGTAAAACCCTTCATATATTCAATGAAGATTTGTATATGTAAACAATGTTAATCTATAGTTGAATCTTGTAACACTTTTATCAGTTCGTTTATCATTAACCCCTTCAGATTTTTTTACTAATTTTGGTACAAAACTAGAGCAATAACCATACTCAAATAATAATAAACTAAGACTGTGAATATATGCTGAGTGACTAACTGATTGTTCAATGTTAAATCTTACACTAGATAATGTTTGACATTTTATTTCATCAGCTCACCAATCACCAAGCATACCACACACAATAATGGATAAAACATCTTTACTATGTGGTCCTATACGTAGTATTGCTCTAGTTCTAGCCCTAACAAACGGAAGTAAACTTAAACATAAAATTGTCCCTGTATTAATAATATTAACTAACATCCAACTAGGCCATTTAACATTAACAGCCATCATTAAAATAAAAATTACTGTTCCTATACCCCATACTAATGTTCTTGGGTTTTGATAAGATCCATAATATAAGCCTCTTCCTAATCCCGATAGGTAGGCCCTCTCGAACTTTCCCCCGGTAAGAACGTAGCGTGCGACTTTCATCGCACTACGCTCAAGCGATAAAAGTATTGTATTTAGTTTGTATTATTTATATTATTCGTATTTATTCTTAACTGACGTAACATGGGATCACTTAACTTACAACTTAGCAAGTGGTTTAACGTGGGTTAATTGGTATGGTCTTTAGTAACATTACGGGAGTGTTAAACAAATACCTATTTTTACTTAGGACTTTAAATATGCCAAAATTATCATTGATTAATTAGTCAGGAAACTTAATCCCTTTTCGTTTAGCTATACCATCTCGTCCTCTATTCATACCTAACACAATCCTTTCCATTTCCTGTAATCCTTCCTTATTTCTATAAGCTTTAGATTCTTTTAATACTAAGAATTTCTTAAAATCTAAGTAATCTAGTTGTTTTCGAGTAAGTAAAGGATACTTATCTAAAATTGGTAAGAATGTAGAGGGTTTTGAATTTCTATATTCCGAATAAGAACAGGAACTATTAATTTTTTTTACTTCATAGTAATTTGTGTAATCATGTAATTTTGGTTTGATCCAACCAGATCCCCCTAAAAACTGTTTGATTGAAAGCAATATCGAAATATCACTAATACTTTGACCTATTGAGAAGGTTGATTCAGTCTCTATGTATTTATAACCTCCTTTGTGTTTTAATTTTAGTCTATTATAAAAACAGCCCTCAGCATCGATAAACCCAATTAACCATTCAATTGTAAAGTGAATAGTTTTGGTTGTACAATAACGAAACTTTTCCTCAAAAGAACGCTCTGTGTTCATTGTAGCTTTAAGGTCTTTTATTTTATTAAAACCCTCGGTTGTAAGATGACCACCACTTTTTTTTATTAACACAGCCTCTTTAAATGATTCAAAGTTCAGAGCTTTGCTAGTAATAAGTGGATGAGCTTCAAAATGAGGTATAATTTTCAATAAAATATCCTCAAATTTATTTACTACAAATTCTACTGTTTTGTCCCTCTGTGAAGAAGTAAACACCCCACAATGGAAAAAGCGATGGATTTTATTAAGAACTTCTACTGAATGATCTTTTTGAGTAATTCTAAAACTAAATCTTACCTGTGGGTTTTTATATCTTGTACTTATGCTTATACTAAAGCAAGCCTCGCCATCAGAAAACCCTGTTACATAATAAGGATGAAGTTCACTGCTATCTTTTTCCCTAGCTTTAGTAAAATCTCTTTCTTCTTTGTCATTACAAGTTGAAAAGGCTCTCTTAGAAATATCAAATAAGCAAATTACTGATCCACCAAATGTAATACTATTATATTTACTAAATTGTTTAATTGTAGAGTATTTCATATTAATTTTAAATTATAATAAAACCAGTGCTGAAGCCCGGAAATTGAAAGTACTGGCTTTTCTTTTTGCGCCTTAGTGCAGCTGCTAAACAGTTTAAGTCAATTTTCTAAGTTGCGTATTACTGACTAACCATATCTTTAAGTTTTCAGAGATAAAAATTATATCGCTTTTATATAGCTAAATAAGCCAGACTTAAGCAACTAATAAAGATATTACCATATCCTTATACCTCTCTGCTATTTTCCATATAGTAATACACTTAATTTGATATTTAGGTTACAGTAAAAATTGACACCTTAATTCCCTTGCCGATAGACGCACCAATCTATCGACTTTGATATAACTTAATCTATTCAAAGAGTGGTTTTCTCTTCTAATAATCCGATCTCTTATTTTAAAAAAGTAGAAACCATAATATTATAGTGTCGCAACTATACTTCTATCACATACTATACCATTTCAGGAATAATACACAAATAGGATTATCTAGATTAAGATAATATGAAACGAGCCGAAAATCCAATTAATTATCAAAAATCCAGCTAATTTCCCCTACAATTAAATTCCAAGTAACTTAGCTATAATGAATGCAATTAAATACGTCCCACAATAGATAAACAAATTATATTTCAATTTGAGGGTCTGTCAAGATAGGTCATTTTATTACTAAAACTTCCCCCTCTAAGAACCGTAGTGCCACTTTCATAGCATACGGCTCCAGCAATCTTAGTCAATATTCAAACAAGACCCCCAAAAGGGTCATACTTAAGTTATACTTATGCTTTTAAATAATTAAAACTTTAACATTAGCAAATTTTTATCCGCAGTTCTACTCCAACTCATCTAAAGGGTTGATATTATAACCTTGGTTTAATAATCAATTATTAATTACGGAGTCTCTATAAGATACTGCTTCTTTTAAAGCAATATCTTTATCACCATAACTAGCAAAAAAGAAATATTTAGTACGAGGTTTAATATTTAAAAATTCAGGGAGATATACACTCCATCCTATTTGACCTGTTTTATTAACTTTATCATTAACTGGAGAAATATATAATTCACTAGAAATATTTTTAACAGCTTTATTTTTAAATATATCATCTATTCTCTTAAATCAATGTTCAATAGGTAAATCCCTATTGTTATCTATTGAATAAAGAGTCTTAATAATAAGATAATTTACATGGTATAAATTACGGCAATCTAAATTAACTAATTTTCCAAATTGCTCAGTCATTTTAAGTTGGAATGATTTTCAGAAAAATAGTTCTTTATATGTATTTAATAAAGGAATAAGATAATTACATACATGATCTGTTCCTTCAATTACACAAAGAACGTATTGTGCATTTGATCTTAGATTAGCTTGTATCCCTTTGCTTTGTAAAAATTTACAAATCAACTCCATAATATTAACATTAGTATCAGTATATCTTTGTTTAATTTCAAATTTAGGAATAAATCTAAGCCCAGAAAGATTATCACGTATTCTAATATATAAACTTCCATCACCTAAAAAAAATCCTAAAATAAAAGTTAAGTCCATAGGAGCATTATTTTTTGGGAATTCAAAATTAACTCCTGCAATTAATTTATTCGTTGTAGATTTAGATTTACCTGTAACAAATCCCAATTTTTCTTTTAAAGAAATTTTGGGGTCTTTCCCTAGTGGCGATAAGCTATAAGCTAAATGAACACTTTCAATTTTAGCTGCTAATGTATCCATATTAGCCAGCTCATTTAAGCGTAAGATTTTCGATAATCCTACAAATTTGTCTCCATAAGTTAAAGAAAAATAAGGAATTAAAGTAGATACTATATAAGTTCTATTAGTACTTACTAATTGTATATGGAAGTTGTTAGCTTGAGTTTTTGATATGTTTCAGACCAAATTACAATCTAATATTGCCCACACCATACTAAAAAATTGTAAGCTTTCAGTGCTTGCATTCTGACCGATTGAAAATTTGGGATTAAATTTGTAACTTGATTTAGAATTAAATTGTCCAGAGAGAGAACCTTCAGCTTGAAAAACTCCATTTATAAAAGAACGCAATACTAACAAATAACTAGAAGATAACTTATTCTTATCATAGTGTCTTTAGCTTTTTGTTTAAATTCAGATATAAGAGTATTTAGTTCAGACTCAGTTATTAGTTCTTTTTTACCGTTTAATTTTACAAACCCTTTTTTTTGGTTATTAGAAGGGTTAGTCTTTGATTCTTTACTTAAGAGACCTATACTTAAACATAGAGATAATTCGCTTAATGATAATAAGTCTAATAAATCACTTAACATAAAATAACTTAAATCCGATTACGATAGGTAGACTTTTACAAGTTTTCCCCCGTTAAGTACCGTGCAAGCGAGTTTCCCGGCACACGGCTCAAGCAACATCAAACTTTGAGTGTAAGTCATAAAGCTGTTTATTACTTTTTTTTGTTTTTTTTGAATATAAAATTTAGTATTTAACTAAAACTTTCTAGATTTACTCTAGTCTTTTTTATCACCCATATCGAAGTCTGCCTTCTTTCGAAGTAGGCATAATCCCTATCCATTTTATTACTAAATGGCTTTTGCTTTTTCGATTGTCTCATACCCACTTATTGATATACAAACTTCGTATTTACATACTAATATTATACCTCCTAACATAAGAATTTTATTTTCTATAGACCTAAAACTCCAGGGCTAAGAAATCCACTTACATAGGTAATAATTGGGCTTACCAAGTTCCGATAATTATACTAACTTATTTAAACCTTAGGTAGATACTCTAATCCGTAGCATTTTCCTTATTATTGTATTTTCAACTTTTTTCTAAAAAAGGAAGGCGAACTGGAGCAGACGCCCACAATTTAGGGAGACCCGGCTTCGGTTGCACAAACACCTCACACTCTTGCTGCAAGCTTTATCAAAAAAAATTACCGCTAGCCTTCAGTATTTCATCTTCATGACCAATGGATGATGAAGCTGAATTATGGTACAATCAAGTAGTAGTAATATAAATTAAAAAAGCTTTTAAATACGGATTGTAAAAACATATCTTCGCTTTCGCTTACCTTAGCTTTTTCTCTAACTAATTAAGCATTGTCCCCAGAGCTTCACACCTTAGAATTACTTCTAACGCATGTCTGGGTAGAGACACGAAGGGTCATTCGAGAAGGGATTTCACCTCATTATAATTATCAATTTCTTGTCGCACTGTGCAGATAAACTATGAAAAAGAAACCTGAAGCTGTATTAGAATGTAAATAACGAATTAATCAACCATTTTGTACGTCTCTCATGATCTAATTTATCTATTGCCTTATCTGTTGGACGGCCATTCAGAGTTTACATCTTTATCCTTTGGTAGATGTAAAAATATATTTTGATTTATATAATCTATTTGTATCTAAGTATCTATTACAAGTATTACTTGTTGATTTTAAGCCTAGCGCTTTATGTGCGCTACTATAAGAATTAAAAGGAGAACCTTTTATTAATTTACCATTTTCATATATAAAAATAGTTTTTGGTAAATCAGACTTATTTTCTAATCTAAATTTTCTTACATTATCTACATGAGGTATATTATCTTCTATACTAAAAGGAGAATTTATTAATAATATTGCTTGATATCTATTAAATATATCTACTATTATTGTATCCAAATTCTCTATAGATCCTGTACTATATCTTTTATTTAAAACATCAGATATATCAAGAAATAATTTTTTACCTTCTGGTAAATAATAATAACCGTGTATTTTTAACATTAATGCTATTCTTCATAACTTAAAATCCATTTCTTTATGTGTATACATTTTAGAATTATCTAATAAAGGTAATATATAGTAATAAAGAGCATCTACGCTACTTACAACTAATGATACTACATTTGTTTTTTGATTAATTGTACTTACTACATTTAAAGGTAATATTTGATTATCTTTTGGTAAATTAGATTCTAAGGATGTTAAAAAAGCTATTATTGCATTTATACTATCTAGACTAGTATTTTTTTGAGCTACTTGTAAATACATAGAAGATCCTGTTTTGATTCCGAAGGTTCCTTCACCTTCAAGAAATCCTATAAATCATTCAGGATTTACATTAATTTGAGAATTTATAGAAATACTTTTGAATATTTCTCTTTGAGAATTCATACCATTTTTTAGAGATATTATTCTCTCTTTATCAGCATAGGATAGATTTTTTTTATTTTTTATTTGAACAGCTTGATAAAAATCTTGAAAATCTAATCTTTTACTAGTAAGTAAAGGAAATTGAATAAAAATAGGACATATTACATCTTTTATTTCTGTAAAATTTTGTACAACAAAAGAACATTTATTTCTACTTTTTTCAATTGTTACATTACCTACATTTAATTTAGATTTTATAATATTTAAAGCTTCAAGATTATCTATATGCATAGATATTTTAAATCTAAATCTAATATAACCTCTATCTAAGCTAATTAAAAAATTACCCTCTAAATTTCAAACTTAATGCTTACAAGATAGCCATCCAACAATTATCAGAAATGAACTCCGCCGCTAAATAGCGGCGGCAAGATTATATAATTATTTTCAATTTTAATTACTATTATTAAATTGTCTATGTCAGGAAAATGTTTTATTACTCTTTATTTAAATAATATACAATTTATAAGTTAGATAGATAGCTAGATAGATAAATAAATAAATTAAATTCTACTCTACCTTTTGAAAAGCTATACCTTATATCATTTATTTTGTAGTATAAGAGCGAAACATTTCTTAATTAACGAAAAAAAAGCCAAGTAGCAAAGAAGGAGAAATAAATAAATCCATCAATCAATCATTAGATTATACCTCCTCTCCTAATTTATAGTACATGCTAGGTACTAGATATGGTTTAACTATTTCTTTTACTTTTCATACAGAGTTTCGAGAAATATATATTCTATAACCACAACTATTACTAGCTTTATGGAGAGTGCATTTTAAATCATACCGTAGAATTAATGCATTCATTAACCGAACTACATCTTGAATAGAATAAGAGTCAGTACAAATATAAATACCCTTACTTTTAAATCCTCCATCTCCCATAATTAGGTGAGCTAGAGCAACAGGAGTTAATAAATCGTATATGTTTGATGGTATTACTTTTACTTTATTAGGGTAAAAGAGAGTATGTAATTCAGTTAGACATGGCATTAATCGAGTCAAAAATTGTAACGCGATAGTTTGTTTACCTAAACGGGATCTATTTCTTAAAGTAGGGTAAGAGGAACAGTAATGAGATAAAAGAGAAAATACAAACCAAAAATACTCTGAATGAGATCCAGATTGTGAGAACCCTAATCTTGCATTCTTACTGTTAGAAATAATAAGTCATCCATCAGAAAGTATTAATCCAACTATTACACCCTTAGTATAAGGAGTAAGTCTTACCGTTGCTAATTGCTTACGAGAAAATCTCTCTCCTACTGTAGATTGTAAATTTGTACCTCAAACCACTAAGTTATTAACACTTGTTTTAGTAGTGCTATATTTTCTACGGTTAGAGTAAACTGCATCGGTAAATCCGACAAATCATTTTAAAAAAGAATAATATTCTTTTTCCGAGCTATTTGGTTTTATCTCTTTATCTCCACTTTTACTCATAGGTGTAGAGCTTACTGACTCAGAACTCGATGAAGTAGTAGAGAATTTATATAATCCCATTTTAAAGTTCATCTTGAATACTTTAATAATTAGCATTATTAGAAATGTAATTAATAAAGTTAATAGGCTATTGACCTTAAACTCTTGATTTTTCAACCAAAACTGGACTATCTCATCATAAACGTCAAGCGTATAGTCTCTGAGGATCCTACTCATAATTTTTTGATTATTTTGGTTTCCTGCTGATTGTCCATTGTTACATCTTTAAATTTTTACGTGTTTTAAACGTACTTAAAGCTTTAGGAGTTTCAAGCATATAGCTCGATTTAATGAACACATCATGATTACCTGTGCTCAACCGAAGAAAACGCTTCATTTACACTTGGATTGTAATGCCATTTTGTTTTTATTCAAAAACCTAGCCCTACGGAGCAAGGATTATAAATACTTCGTGGGTTTATAGACTAGATAAATCTTTGATTAATTTCTCAACTTTATTGTCTCTGTCTGTTGTTCTAACTTGTTCCATTGCTAAAATATTAACAATTTGAATTCAAGTTGAAAACTGTAAGGCTTTATGACCATATAAAGGATAATTTTCAAAATACGGAACTATTGTATTAATAATTTCATCTTTTGATGTCAATCTAAATCTAGAAACCCCACGAGTGTCAGTATAAACTTTTCCTACTTTAAAATAGTCTTTTATTGAATTAAGAATAAATAAATCTTTATTGTCTTGAGAAACTTCCATAACTATAGTATAATCTTTAACTCTGTTTCCTTTAGAGTTTACACGGCTTCTTGTAAAATAAGTGAAACAGCCTTCGCCTACAATAAACCCAGAAATTCAATTTGGATTTAGTATAGGATTCTTATTAAGAATAGGCAATTCAATTTGTACAACGGGCAAAACACCTAAATAAGCTAATTTATCTAAAACAGAATTTTTTATTGGTTTGTTTAATTTATTGATTAAAGATATTAACTTTAAAAATCCATTAACTTTAGTGTGAATTTTAGAACCCATAAGATCCAATATTTCACAAAAATATGCAAAATTTATCATTTTTGACGTATGTAATGGATATTTATTGAAATGATCTATAATAACAGGCAATTCCTGTCTATTCCGAACTCTATATTGTGCAAATTTACCATTAACAATACTAACACTACCTACTTTAAAAAATCCATGAATAGCTTTTAATAGCTCTAAATCTTTAACGTGTAAAGTAATGATAAAACAAGGTTCAATTATTCAACCAATTGCAGCAGTTTTAGATTTTAGAATAGACATAGAAAAACTTCCCTCAAAAGCCTAACCCCGGTTGATTTTACTGGCAAGGAGCGGCGAAGCCATCTTCTAAATAGTTATCTTTCATAATTACATTTTATGGTAAATTTAAAAAGAATCCAAATAACCTATTTTACCAAATTTTTATAAATGTAATTTGTACAACATTGAGGTGTGCATATATGGAACAACTATAGTTCGCAATAAAGGCATAGAACCTTCTCGAATGTAAATACGTAGCTGAGTTGGTCTATGAAAACGTAATGTACAATCTAATCTATAGCGTATTATTAGCACATTCATTAATCGTACTACGTCTTGTGTTGTATAGGAATCAGTGCAGAGTACTAATCCATGACGAGCATGAGAACCATCGCCTTGTATTCAATGAGCCAGAGCAACAGGCGTTAATAGCTCATAAATATTATTCGGAATGACTTTAACTTTATTAACGTAGAAGATAGAAGATAGTTCAGTATAACAAGGAAGGGATCGAGTAAAAAACTGTAAACTGTAAGTCCGATTTCCTGCTCTAATAGCGCTTCTTAATTGAGGACTATTCGAACAATAATGAGACAATATATTAAATACAAATAAAACATAAACAGAATGATCCAGAGATTGATGAAATCCTAATCGGGCATTCTTATTAGTTTTTGAAGCAAAACTAAGTCATCCATCAGATAAAAGTAATCCTATTACAACACTATATTGATAAGGAGCTAATTTCATCATACTACTAACTTGTTTTGTAAATTTACCAGTTCCTACTAGAGATTCTAAATTAGAACCTCAAACTACTACAGATTTTGGGGAGGCATCTGTAAACCCTGTAATTCAATAAGGATTTAAAGTTGATGGTACAATATATTTATCTAGTTTAATATAAAAATTTTTGTTTGAATAAAATCTATAATGACATATATTTACAATAGGCTGAATAATTAATTAATTTTTCAATTAATGTCGGACTATTTCTTAACTTAATCTTCTTCTCTCTTCCCAATAAGTAATTCATTCCACTATCTATTTTTGCCCAGCCAAAGGCGGAATAAAATTTAAAACAAAAATGAAATAATTAAGTGTCCCACGTATAGTCTCTAAGGATGCTTAGGGGAAGTCACAGTATTTAACGTCCAACAAGTTTCCTGCTGATTGTCCATTGTTATATCCCAATCGTTATAACTTAACAAGTAAATTGGGCTTTAGGTATTTCCAGCATATAGTGAGAATTTGTAGCTACGCCTAATCATAGCTAAAGTAACACCGCTAATTATCTGAATAACAAGGCATAAACCTAATAAAGAACCAAAATTTCACCAATAACTAATATTTGAAGGTTGAGGAGAATCTATTATATAAGAATTTACCATTCTTAATAAAGGATGACTTTTTAAAATTCTCATTTTTTTGTTTGTTTGTTTTCATTTTTTTGTTTATATAGTATATTATTACTACTGATTATATTATTACCTGCTGGTTATAGGTATATTAAATGTTAAATTTAATTAAACTAGTAAAAAGAAAGTTTAATAATTTACTATATCATTATTTTTTTTTGTTATATCATATTTCCTATTTTATTAACTAATCGGATTTATGGATAAACAAAAATCGAGGAACTTTTTAATATTTTAGTTTTTCTTCTTTTTTAGCTGAAAGCTATTACATAAACTGTTATTGCTGTATAAAGTATATTAAGCTAATGCTCTTTTTTGTTTGTTTGTTATATATTACTTATAGTATTAAAAATTGTAATAATTTTTAATTATATTTTTAATATTACTATAAACTTAACCTTAATATATAGCTAAGGAGGAAAATACACACGATATGGTATTTATACATGAAATAAAATCGCTTACATCTACTATAGATGAAAAATGTTATTATTAGAAATCACTTGAGATAAGCAATTATATCTAATTGAACAGGATCAGAACTAATGATAGTTCGACATTTTGCATCTTATACTACTCTTTACAAGAACATTAAGAAATTTAATAAAAATTATTTGTACAAGAACAAAATTGATAACAATTTAGATATTATTGACGACTTTGAATGCCCAGACGAGATTATCGAGTATTATCAAGCTATTATAGACGAAAAGCTATGTTAACAAATTTTACAATTTAAATTAATCTTTAGAATGACAAGATTTAAATTATAAAGATATTTCTTACCCCTTCTCTAAGAGGACCCTAGCCATTTTAATTAACTATGGTCATTCTAAACTTAGTCTTGTTTTATATAAAGAACCTAAGTTAAGTATATTTAATTTAGAGAAAGTTTCTAACAATAAAGATTATTTGCTTTGCGGAGCAATGAGAAGACGCTGTGGAGTTTGAGGATAATATATTTTCACTTCAGCGTTTAGTCGGCAATACCATTAATAATAAGGACCTTCTTAGAAGAGCGAAGAGAAATCTGTAAGTGAAAAAGATTATTTTTACATAAAAAAATTAAGTACTTACATGGATAAGTTAATTAAACTTATTCATGAAAATAGTAAGAAAAAGGACTTAAATGTTTAATTAACTGAAAAAGGTAAATATTAAATATTAAAGAGGAAGGCTTCGCATGAAGAGCGAAGACTATTGGATGAGGTCGTTTCCAAGGATTCTAAGGATTTAAATTTAGATAATGTTAAGAAAGCTTTAGGTGTTGAACGTAGGACTTATGAAAAAAGGAGATACTTAGATAAAAATGGATTAATTCCTAAATTTAGTAAGCTGGGGAGGGAACGGACGGGCGGGCGGGCTACTGCGAAGCCAGCCAGCCAGGAGTAGATAATTTTATTAAATATTTACCTTTATATACTCTTTGGTTTCTAATAGTTCTACCTAACGCCCAATGACTACCTTAAAGGGCGTTCGCAGCTAAACTAATTGAAGGATAATATTTAATTTCATTTATCTCTAAAACCTCAACCCTTAAAGAAAAGCTGATTTTAATTTGTTTTTAGTCTCTTCAGATCTTTTAATACCTGTTAGAACTTTGCTTATTTTAGCTTTATGTTCTTCCAAATATACACGATTATTTAATTTATCGATAGCTTCAGGTGAAAGTTTTAAACCCTATCTAACTTCTCTAATTTTACCTTGTTTATTGAGAAACTACGCGATTAAGTTTAGCAGCTCTAATTTTATCCTTTGTATCAGCAGTGTGTTTATAAAGTTGTATTACCCCAAGGGCAGTTCTTCAAATGTTATACTCAGGATTTAACGTATCAATTAAAAATTGTTCCGCTCAATAATATTTTCATCAGCTGTATACTATAATATATAAAACATAAAACTACTAATTTCATATTTTTGAATGCTTTTAAAATAGTTAGGTTAGACATAACAGAACGAGAAAAATTACTATAATAACCACTAATTATTTTATATAAGGAAATACTACTCCCTACATACATTTTATTAAACCAAGCATATTTTCCTTCCTTATTAATGAACATTCATTAATAAGATCAGTATATACTTTCTCAAGAATGTACGGCTTCTAAGGAGTCTAGCCAAGGTTTCAGCTTTTTAGAAGTAGATTTAACTTTGATAAAATAATTTCTTATTCCAAAGTAACGATTATTTTTGTTTTCCTTTACTTTAGGGGTAAAGGTTTGCTTTTACAAACCCCTTTTTTTGTGGCAGGGTGCGTCAAACCAGCGAAGCCAGGACCTCGAAGCAACACTAGAATAAAAACAAATTAATACAACAAATACCTGTGCCTTTTTCTAGAAGAAAATAAGACTAAGAGAAGAATATCTATTTATATTAATTTTAGAAATAGACAAATCAAGAGACATACGCTATTCTTATGTAAAACTACTTAAACCTTTACCAGAATTTTTACTGCGGATTTAAATACCAAAAAGTCTAAATGTTTTTTCACATTTAAAGGGTAAGTATCAAAAATAAATAACAAACTTGGCCTACTCTTTTTTTTATCTCTAATATTTTGATGGATTCTAAAATAAGCATGATGATTTGGCCATTTTCCAGTAGAAGATAGCTTAGTTGTACTAAACCTTCCATCCGCCCCTATAAACCCTACTATATAATATTATCATTTAATGACGAAGACTGCATAATATTTTCTGTATTATATAGTATAGTGTTAGAAGTCAGATTAAAATACACTAGCATCTAAACTTTAAGAGGCTTTATATGTTAGTAATTCCTTAAAACCTGACTTTATTAAGTGTAAACCCTTTATCCAGATTTATATCATAATGTAAAATATATAAACTTAGTTGACTGTAAAGGGTAAAACAAAAAGTGTGGCATTATTAAATTAATAATATCAAATAATTTTGATACTCTATAAAATACATATCGCTTATCGCCAGTATACTCAATATTACCTACATTTTTGTAAAGAAAAAAGCTTTTAGACTGTGCATTATATCAGCTTCACTATGGTGAGATGTTATTTAATAAATAAGTATTACAGAATAACCTAATTTAACATTATTACTTTTGCAAACATTTACCCTAAAACAAGCATCAATATAACCTGTAACCCATGAAGGGTGTAATATTTTAACATCCTTATTGGGACCTCTGTGAGGGGAACTTGTAGAATAGGATCTTCGCTGGTTAAAAGTTTTTAGCTCGCTCGTGACTCTTATCGATTCAGGAAAAGGGGGTAAAGGTTGAAGAGATTTCAACCTTCTTTAAATTGAAACAGCGAAATAAAGGAATAAGACTTTCATTTTAATTAATGTAAATCTAAAGCGTCTTTTATGTAAGAACTAGTTAAAACTACGAACACCTGAGCTTGAATGAAAGATATAGCAATTTCTAAACCACAGAAAGCAATGATAAAAGACAAAGGAAGTAATCCAATTATAAATGATAATAAACCGGTAGCCATGATGTTATATGTTAAACCACTTAGAATTGCAAGCAGTAAATGCCCTGAAACGATGTTAGCTGCAAGTCTTAAACCTAAAGATATAGCTCTAGATAAATACGAGATAAACTCTATTAAAACTAGAAAAGGTAGTAAGCCTAGCGGACATCCTGCAGGTACGAAGAGAGAAAAGAATTTAGCTCCATGTTTTTGAAACCCTAATAAAGTTGCTCCTAAAACTATAGTAAAACTAATTGAAAATGTTAAAATAAAATGAGATGTTGAAGCAAAACTATAAGGACTCCTTGATAAAACATATAGATTTATCAAGTTGGACTATATCTTAACTACTCAATTTTAGAGTAGTCTTTTACGTTTAGTCTCTGAGAATCCTACTCATAATATAATTTATTATTTTGGTTTCCTGCTGATTGTTCATTGTTTCATCTTTAAGAATTTTTACGTTATTTAATGCGTGAAAACATTATTAAGAATCGTATCCTAAAGCTTTAGAAGTTCTCAGCATATTGTAAAATTTATATATTTATTATTATATTTATCTTCTATATACGATTATATATACAGATTTTTTTTTATCAATGGGATGGGGAAAAATTTTATTCTTGTATTCTTTTACTATTCATATTATTTATAATTTTTTCTATTTTTTTTATTCCTTCTTTTGTTAAATGATCTTTAGATTTTATTAACTCTGCTACTTTTACAAAATCTAAATAATCTTCTTTTTTTACACCTATTATTGGATATTCATTAAAAATAGGTATAATTTTTTCAATTATATCAGAAAAAGTCATAATATGAAAATATATTTCATTTCTACCTAATGGTTCATAAATTTTTCCACAACCTAAATAGTCAATAAAACTTTCAATTAATATTTTATCTCTAATATGTTGAGAAATTGAAAATTTTAAGCTTATATAAGTTTTGTTTATAGATTTTTTAATAACTACTTGAAAGCTTCCTTCAGCTTCCGTAAATCCTCTTAGTCAATTTAAATCTTTGATTTCTGTATCTTCAACCTTAGGTCTTTCCACTTGTATTATATTAGGAAATGACTCTTTAATTTTTTCTGATAAACCTAAATTTAATGAAGCTTTTATATTTACTATTTTTTGTAAGCCATCTAAAGTTAAATGTTCTTTATTTTTTATTAAATCTACAGATTTTTTAAATAAAAGATAATCTGCTCATTTTTTAGTTATTAAAGGATATTTATCTAAATGATTTATTATAACATATAAATTTTTTAAAGAACTAACTCTATATTGAATAGAGTCTTTACCGTGCTTATATATTTTACCTACTCCTAAAGTTATTTGTATAGCTTCTAATATTTTTCTATCTTTACTATGTAAATTAATACTAAAGACAGGTTTAACTTGTCATCCTTTAAGCATTCTACTATCTTTATACATAGAAATAGAAAAGCAGCCCTCTCCGTCGATAAATCCTGTTATATAATAAGGATGAAGATAATAAGAATTTTTATTATTAAAACTATATTTAGTAGCAGATGAAGATGTAGAATACAATTTAACTAAATATTTATTGATTTTGAAGATAAATATATTAATAAATAAGGATAAGCACCTTTTTACCAATCCTATAAGATTGTTAATTAGAATAAATATAAATAGTGAGTAAATAAAAGGAAAGTAGATCTGACCTTTAGCTGCATTTATTTGACTCACAACTATACTATGAATTGTTGCATAGATTGATTCTTGGGAAATTGATCAGTTATTAGAAACTATTTTATTGTTATTAGTAGCAAAAAGGTTTAAAGATAATACTATTAAAACACCAATTATTAAATATAACCCTATATTGGTTATTGACATATTAATATTACCTAACAATGGTACATCTAAACTAAGTAAATTTCTGACCTCAAACTGATCCATTGGACTTGTTATATTCTTGAAAGAAAGCATTTAAGCCTATTTAATAATTATTTGATAAAAAGATAAAAAAGAAATTTAGCTTTGATTAAATTAATTTAAATTAATTTAATTTACTAGTCCTGTAAGCCACGAAGAGGCATTTCTCATATTACAGGTTGTTGTGGTATGAGTGTATGTCTAGCATAATATAATATTAATTGCACTGTGAGCAAAGATTATCCACTTTTTATTTAAATACTATTAATTTTATATATTAAATACATTAATGAAAGCCTTAAAAAACAAAAAAAGAAAGCCTAAAGAGAGCAGTGTATGAAAACATTTCATAAAGATGTCTTACAGTACAATAAACCTAAAATAAATTATTTATAAAAATAATGATATTGACTTTAAAGTTAACATTCACAAAATTTAATAAGCATTATACCTTAAGCTAAAAGAAGACAAAAAAAACAAAAAAACTATGGATAAAACACAAAACAAATCCAATAAAATAGTCGCTCTAGTATAATAACACTAGGGATAGAATATTAACAGAGAATATCCGATTTGAACGGATGTGGCTATTTTAGCCAAATAAATTTCAAGTTTATCACCTTAAACCAAGCTCGGTCAATTCTCTTTTATTTTTTTGTTTGTTCACAAACAAGAAGCACGCCTTGAAGTTAAATTTTTCCTCCCGCCCCCTTTCAACTTGATTTTCTTTCCTACCGAATTTCAAATTTAAATTCCTCTTTTTTAAGTATTACAGTTTACTAACACAACCGGAAATTATTTATAAAATCTCCTCTTATAAAAAGCAATGTTGCAAAATAAAAAACAAAAAATTAGCTAATCTACTATTTTGATTACAGATATTTTCTTAAAAGAAGCTTTGAGTTTATCGGAGGACAAATATCTGGATAGACTTTCTTATTTTACTCTAAACCTATTGCAGCTGCACTTATTGAATCATAAGTAGTCGTCTTATTATTAGATAGATAAAAAAATTAACAATCTTTAAGCCGGTTTTCCTGATACTTAGGGTTTTGGTTTCCCAAACATAGGATTCTTTTCTCTTGTATGTCCAGAGTACAAGGAGCAGGCGGAGCCCGTTATTTTATCTGATATTTTTGTTTTCTCGTGTTTCATCGCTAAGAGTTTTTCCTTAAATTTAAAACAGTTTCTGCTGAATGTTTGAAATCTAAAAGAGAACCAGCTTTTGTAAGGAGGGAGGGCGCTAAGCCCCGCCCGAAGTAGGCTCATACTCCCTTTAGGCATGCCTCACCATATATAGAAAGAACCAATATAATATTTTCCATTAAATTTCTTCACAGTAAATTCCTTATTTTCCTTTATTATATTTTAAATTTGGGCGGCTTAATTAAGCCACTAAAAATAATAACAGGAACAAGCAAACAATAGAAGGAGGAATCAAGTAGCCAGCAAAGTATGCCTAATTAAAGAGATAAAGAAAACAAAATATTTCTATTATACATAAAAACTATTTATTATGGATGTTGAATGAAATAAACTCTCATATGTATCTATTCCTATACTTGATGATAACATAGGGCTACAGAATAAGAAGAGCTACTCTAAATAATTATTTTCTTTCTCTTGCGTGCGTGCGTCCCTAAATGGGCGGGCATAGCCGCCGCCGCAATGCATCTAAAAGTGGCCGCATTGATTGACAATAAAAATGTGCTACTAACAAAAAGCATAATGCCATCCTAGAATCGAACTAGCAAAAACCTTACGTACAAAAAATACTAACCAAATAAAGGATTTTTTTTGTTTTTCTTGTTTCCATACTTCGTATTTCTATCAAATCCACTTTTTTTATTTCCTTTGACAATCAACCATAATTAAAAATATGACTTATTTTTGCTTATTAAAGATGTTTCCTTTCTATCTTACTTTTTACTTATAGAAGCAAGAATTAAAATTAAATTAATTATTTTAGTTGGCTTCGCCTAGTCAAATAATTAACTAAACTGTTCATTAATAGGTATAGGCTTCGCCTCAGCATGAATATTGAGTAAAAATAAAATATACAGCATATACAAATGATTTTTTTATAAAGTGATAAAAAAAAAGGCTACCATTAACCTATAGCCATTCTAAAGTTTACATTTTAATCAGTCAACCAAAAGCAAAAGAAATTAACCAAGGAACAAATGAATTTGGCTGGGAAGGGCTGCGGGGGGCGGAGCATGAGCTAGAAGCGGTTTTATCTTTTTAATTTGGAATCAATATTTTTATACGCTACCATGCCTGCGTTTTTATATTATGTCAAGAAATTCCATGTCCTATAGATTACCTTTTTCATTCGACTTTACAGTTAAAGTAGTTCCATTTAAGTGGTCAGTTACTTATAGAAATATTGCCATGAAATAACAATTAAAACAAATTTAATCTTTCATGGCCTCCGGCCAATTCATCTCTTTGAGAAGGAACGGTGAAAACAATAATAATAAACTCAAACAAACCTTTTTTATCGGAAAAGAGATGAATCGACTTTTCCTTTGAAACTACTGAACCTTTCTATTCCTATCTTTAGAGGAAGGAGGATAAAGACAGCTACCCCGGTTAAATTAAGTTATTTTGAGCTCAAAGTGCCCGTATTAACCTACAAAATTGTTGGTTCATATTTTATTAGCATTTTAATTTCTAATAAGGACTCCGCCGTAGGCCCCCCCCTAATCTTCCTAAATATTTTTAAATCTCTTGTTTATCTCACCCCCCAGAGGGAAAGGGCTTCGCCCTTCGGACAAGAAGCAGAAATAAAATTTGAATATTAATAATTGTTTTTGCATGTTATATTTCTTATAGAAAGATAATTATCTTTAGGCTTGACCTATTTCACATAAGTATTAGGTGAACTACCTTAACTCAAAGAGATTAATTATTTTGTTCTCATATTCGCGTCCTGAAAGAACCATTAGAACTTAAAAACTTGAGAAACTTTTCTCCTCAGTTATTACTTAGAGGTGCAAAATAATGCGAAGCAATGCAGAAACCAACTTATTTTATAACTACTATTTTCATCTATGAGTGAAAAGCAGTCGCTATAGTTATATAATTAATACTATGGGGAGCGGAGCTCGCGCTATTAAATGAATAGCGTTAGTTACTGTTTTTTAGTGCGAATTTAGGCTACTCACTTAAAATAAAACTTTCCCTAATACGTCCTATAAGCATTCATCAACGTTGTACTCTATTAAATTGAATTTGTTTAGTGACCTACTAAAGGCTTTGCATGTATTTTTATTTTACCTTTATCTGTAATAATACAACCGTCTTTTATAGTATATAAGTTACTAATATCATTTAATCAGAATGAAAACACTATCAATGCAAGTTCTTTTCTAGCCGGAGGCTAGCGCAGCGGTCCAATTAAAAAAAATTCATTATAATTTTAGTATTGTATGGAGCATAAGAAGCAAACAAAAAAAATTAAAAGAGGTCCAGAGCAATTTCACTACCCAAAATATATTCGAGCTAAGCCGGGTACGAGACGGCATGTCCTTAATATATATGTGTCTCACAAGAAAAGGAGCCACACCGCTCCGCAAACAACCATTTGCCCGAAGGGCTAGAATTTTATTATACCCATAACCTACGGCCAACAAAAAAAAAATGATGACACAAAAAGTGGCCGAAGGCCACTAAGAGATATACAGGAATCGAACCTGTAACCTACTGATTAAAAGTCATATGCTCTACCATTGAGCTAATATCTCGAAGACCTCTCCTTGGTTTTTTGGGGGGAGATAGACACGATTTTCCACTAAGATTAATATTATCTGATAAAACATTTGAGAATGTAGAATGAGGATAAGTAATATAATCAAAATTGCCTATTTAAATTATTGCACTTATTCATAGAGAGACTAGTTATTTTACACGGCTAGCGAAGCTTCAGCCCGCCTTATTCCTCCAACTTCTGTCAATAATAAATGATTACACCGAATATTGCCAACAATTCATAAGACTTACCAATTATTTTTATGTAATATACTCCGGGTAAATAATAAATTTTACATGGGTTGGCAAGGTTTGCCTAGCCTAAAGGGAGCCATCACACAGGCTGCGGAGCAATGCTTGCTCTTGTATAACAGGAGGACAAGGAGACAGGAGCAAGCACAACAGCACAACCTAGTCCATTTTCCTGCTCGATATAGGGATATACCTTTAAATGTTGAAACTAATCTAAAAATTAGTGATATGATAAAAAAATGGGCTATGCATCCGAAGGGCCCACTATATAAGTGAGGATGACGGGAATATAAGATTCGAACTTATAACCACTTGCGTGTAAAACCTCTACCAATTGAGCTAATTCCCTTTTAGTTAGTTTCAAACATTAGTATTTTTACCTTATAGAAATAAATTTAGGAGGTGATGCGGTGCGGAGCAATGCCTCTAATTAAAAACCGATTAAGCATGTAAGAAGTAGTAATTTTGGTTCAAATTACTCTCATCATAAATAAATTAAAATGTATCTTATCATATTTTCTTATAAATAAGATTATAATCATACAAAACAGGCATTTCTCCTGGCTCCGCCTACCAAATAAGTAGGCTGTGGCTATTTTTATTACAGATGGAGCTACGGATGATGGGACTTGAACCCACATGGCTAAAAGCCCCAGTATCCTAAGTACTGGATGTAAACCAATTCCATCTCGATCCGCGTAATCCCTTATTCTTAATTTGGTTTAAATTTTGAGGGCGGCGCTTAAATATGCGCCCGCCCCCGAAATTACAGACCTAATTTGTGGCTGGCTGGCTTCGCAGCAGCTCGCCAGCCAGCCAGCATAGAAGGGTTCATGTAAGGAACAATAGTCTGGAGTAAAGGCATAGAAACTTGTTTAATATAAATTAGAGATTGGTCCTTTAAATTTAAACGCAAAGTACATGCCTAGCTGAAAGGAGATAAATATTTTCTGCCTTGTGCAAAGCACAAGAAGGCGATGCTACTAATAACCAGTTAAATTATTCTATTTCTTAAGCGAAACTTAGCATTAGAAGAAGGAGTAGGAGGTTTCCGCATTTAATTTTCGATTTAGGTTTAACTTTGATTATACCCAATATTTAAAGGAGGGGCGCTCGCTTTAGGCGCCTAAGTAGAACCGAGGAGCAGCTTGGCTTTGCCAGCCCTGAAAAAAAAGGCTGGCTGGCTGGTTGGCTTAGTAGCAGCCCGTGAGTAAGAAGAAATTATCATAATTTCTTTCCTTTTGTATGTCCGAAGGACAAGAAGCATGAGGGTGAAAACATACCTACCTTTATAAAATGGGTTAAGGCTTTTTAATATATAAAACAATTATGAATTGTATAAAGTTTAAGGCTCTAACAACTGCAGTAATATAATCATAAATAGTTTTCTTTACTACTTCAACATTCAGAACTTCTATTGGTTTAGAGATAAAACATTTTCTATCGTTTTTCTTAGTTTCCTATAAAGTTTGCACGCCATCCAAAGGACTCATTTCGGCTTCTTATCCTCCGGACATACAAGAGAAGGGCAAGTTTTCCAAGCTTTGCTACACTTATTTTAGCACAAGTTTCTTCTGAGTGTTTTAAATCCTTTCTACCAGACCCATTAGCATTACTCATAAGAGAACTTGACATCTTACTTCGAACTATTTCGTAATGTGTTCGACCTAAATTTTCACTTTCAGTGAAAAAGTACTACTATAGGGGCCACCGGCTGTTTTGGCCTCTATTATAATATTTTTACTTTTTCATCCGACTTTATAATTAAAAATTATATACGTTAAAGTGTTTACATTGTTTTCTATTACTTATAGAAAGATTATTTTATTTTTAATAATTTAAGATTTATTATTCATTTCACCTTACATTTAAGAAGAGCCTATTCCTATTTAAATATAACTTAAGTTAATATCATTTTCTATCTTTCATTAGAACTTTTTTCTGATATCTCATCTGTTCCTAGTGTTTTTTTTTTATACATCCGGTATCTCACATAAACTCAAGCTCAAAAAACAAAAATTAATGCATATCAATCGATAAGGTAAGCTTTCTCATACGTTTTTGTTGTTAATTTTTGTTTTATCCAATACATACGAATATCTACAATCAATTATATCATTTTTTGTTTTTTTTTTTGATGCTTGATGCAGAGCAAGGGATTTTTATTATTGTATATTATCACAATTAAAGGATATCTGGAGCACCTACAAATTTTAGCTACTTTGTTAACCCATATTTTCTCACAGAGAAGAAGTGTTGCGGATGTTAGTTACTCTTTTTGAGAATTAATCCCTCATCCCTTATAACCAATTGAACTATGAGGTCTACATAAAACATTCACATGTTCCAAACTGTGTTCTGTTCTTATTAGCTCACGTCTTCACTAGTAAGAATGTTAACTTCGATATATACTAATTTGTTTGTTATTGTTTTTGCATAGTTACGAAAAGTATTAATATTTAGGCTGAACCCCCGCCCCTTCATAGATTGCTAAGAACATTGGCATTAGAGTTATCTGCCCCGTTCATTTGAAACTTTTTTCCATGGAGTTTGAGTTTTAGAAGAAGGGATAAATACCTGTTTTAGAGAGGCTTAAAGCTTCTACCCTTATTTGATTCATCCTTAGAATCTTTGAAATAGACCAACCAGATATGCTGCACTTAAGTTATTACGAAATAAAATTAGACATAAGAAATTTTAAATCAGTCTTATGAAACATGGATTTCACGAGTCGCTATTAATAATCTCACTCCCAAATTTCGGTAGCAAAGCGATGGGGGGATGAGTGTCTATTTTAATTTCTTCTGGAATCTTTTTCCTTCTGCATAGTGGCCCATGTAACTCTGTCATATATTGGAGGTTTTTAATCATCCAATATCGTTTATTCTCACATTGTAGTAATTCGTTATTCAAGGGGTTTATACCAATAATTCCGCCTTGGAGTTTAATTAACAGATTCATAATAACTTCAATCGGCATTCCTTTATCTCTAATTTTATTAATCTTATTATCAATAGAAAAATGGAATTTCTTGCCCTTGTATGTAAGGAGGACAAGAAGCCAGGTGCAATGGAGCCCTACTCAAAGCTCCATTTAACTTTATCGGGGAGGAAATTCAATTTTGAATTTTCCGGGCTCCCAATGCCCCGGTGGCTGATTTTACTATACCCATAGAATTATAATATATATGATATAATATAATAAATTAACTGTCTTGTTTTTCAATTTTACTGTTTATAAATAAATTTGAATTTATTATTGTAATCTCACTGATATATATTGCCCGAGATAAGATTTGAACTTATAACCTTAGTAGCTTCAATACTCTGCTCAACCAATTAAGCTTCTCGAGCTTTAAACTATAAAAATAAATTAATCCTTCTCAAAGAGCCAGAGGCATGAAAAAAAGGAGATAACTTATTGATATAATCTTGAATTATTATTTAGATTTAAGTTAATATATATTAAATTATTTGACAATATAACCCTACAACTTATACAAGAATTTCCTTCAGACAAAAACTCGACTGCTGTAAGAAGTGGAATATGGAAGGCTGGAGGTACTAGAATTAACTCAATAGAAGCAACTGGCTTTGCGAAGTAAGAAAAATTGCTATATTTAAAATATGTCCCTGCCCCCAAAATAAGGTGGAAGTAAATATTAATTATTCTGTGATGTAACACCAAGAAGAGAAGATGGAAATATTGCAAATTATAATAAGCAAAAGCAAAGGTAAAAAGTAATTAACATAAAATATGATATCTTCCACCCTCCCTACCAGGGGCAAAGAATGCTGATAAACTCTAAATTTTAATTTTACCTAAAAACCAGTTTTAGTTTTAGATTTTTGAATATTATAAAAAATTTGGAGACATCAGGGATCGATCCTGAAATAACGATATGCAAAATCGTAGTTTTCCCAATTAAACTATGTCCCCCATGCCTCCCTACGGGTGAAGTTGCGGCAAAGCAAATTGATGATTTTACTACATTTTTAGTATTAGCAAGGGCTTCACCAACTTAAATTATTTTCTGAACCTACGGTGCGGCACTGAGTAGGTTTAACTTTATTAAACCTAAGTTGATAAAAGTAAAGAAAATAGAGAATTGTTTGCCCCCCTACCACCCTTTCTAGTGAGGGGCAAGAAAACCTAAGGAGGTGAAAAAAAAAAACAAAAATAGCTGACTATTGGGAACTAGAAAAAGGGATGAGATGCTAATCTATTTAAAACATAGAGTGATGCAACTCCTCTTCGAAGCTTAGAACTATAGTCTTCCACCGCATGCAATATCTCCCATTTAAAGGAGTACTACCAAGGTAGTTGGCAAGCTCTTACATCTCGAATAGATTTCATATTTCAAATTTTAAGATTTGGAAACTCCCGAGTTCCTTCTTAAATAGATTTATATACTGACCAGACAAATAGGTGAGGTGTCAGCACCCTGTTTTGATCTTTGAAGATCTAGGTCTCCACCGTATAATTCCGTTATAGGAAGGTATAGGATAGTTTTAAATAATTAAGTACAAAAATTGCGAAAAACCGAATAAGAAATTAAACCAACTTGATACCAGACTCATTTCCTAAATTAACCCAAGCACACATAACGGGTAATAATAAAATTTTAATGATATCTTTTTTTATTCTATTAAAATTTCGGCCACCACTTTCCCCGGAAAGAGGATCTTATTTCTATTATCCTCTAAGATCTCGGGTTTAATTGTATCAGCATTTGAATAAGAAAGAATTGGCACGATTGGCATAGGATTTGCATTATTATTTGAAGTATTTATAGAGTATCTACGGTTGCGTTGACTATTTGTCTGGGCCAAGCTTAAATTTACAGTATAAAATTGAGAACAAGTAACATTAATTAAGAAGGACGAATTTGCAGTGTTTATACGCCCTGCTAGCGTTATAGTTGACTTTTCATATGTATGGTTTATTTTAAAATATGCGCCCCCGCCCCCGCATTAGCAATTGAGACCAAAATATTAACAATATTAAGTATAATGGATAAAAGCTAATTAGCCATATAATATACTCTTTAATCCACAAAATGAAAGATTCGTTAGATATAAGATTCAATCGTAGAGGCTCCCAAGGAGAGGAAGGTTCAACTAAATCTGTGTGTCTGCATAGGCCACTTGCACTCTGCCGTATATTGTGTAATTACTACTTACCTAAGGAGTGACTTGAACACTCATGAGTTTGCCTCAGAAAATTTTAAGTTTCCCCTGTATTCCAATTCCAGCACTCAGGCTTTATAGTGAATATAATAAGACATAACCATTGCCATTGTATTGGCTTTAGTGTTATATCACATCTTTTAATGCATATTAAAGAAAGAAGAGGGGTCGCTAATACGGTGTGGTGGGGCCGGTGGCCTGTCTATCAATTCCAGCACTCGGATTTGGGTGGTTTAACCTGAAATTGAAAGTTACCCCTAGGGGTGGGCTCATAGAAAGACAAGCAAAAAAAATGTTTTATAAACTCCCTTATACCTTCTTTTATAAGGCGTCTGTTGATTACGAGCAAAATATATAGAAATACTAAGACTGTTTATGTCTAATCCACAAGCTGCTTCACTAAATAAGCATAAACTACTTTCATTAGTCTCTTTGTCCAGAACTTTTTTTGACTTGGATTGGGGAGGGCGGCAGGCTGGCAAAGCCAAGCCGCAACCGCATTGCTTCGCACGCACCCCAGCCCTTGCGGCCGAGCGTAGCCGCCGCAATGCGGGATTTCCTGTTCCTTCGGGTTTTCTACCCTTAAAAAAAGCAGATATTTTTGCTCGAGCTTCCTTTGAGTGGATGTGACCCTGTCATGATACAGCTTTGGCTAAGATATTATATAATAGGCAGGAAGACATCAATATAGTATTTTTCCCATAAAAAAAAAAATCACACAAGGTGATTCACAGTACTCAAGGGTTACTAAAAAAAGTAGAAAGTCCGTGCTTTAATAGAGCGGAACAAATATGGGTTCGACCGCTATATAATTTGTTCTGCATAGCCAACTCATTGTAATAAAATCTTAAACTTATGGAGTAATAATCCACATGGTAGATTACTGATTTCTTTTCATTTTCATGCAAGAATTTATTATTGGTTTTCTAGAAGCTCTAGATTTTTATAGGAATAAGAAAAAAAACAAATAAGGATCTAAGAATAAATAAAGACCCTAAAATTGGTTGAAAAGAAAGAATAGATTTTCTTTACCATCGCTCCCATTAGTTTTTAACATCTGGAGTAATAAACGATATTATAGCTACAATTTTTACAAATTGCACAAAGCTAAACATTTCCGATGAATGAAATCACCGTACCTATTCCTGTATATAAATTATTATAACATATGATTCCAGAATATTTGGACTCATCTCAAATTGACTGCATAGATATTCATTAAAAATGTGATACTAACAAAAAAGCATTACCTTCTTACGTACTCGAACCCAAAAGAAATTCACTTAAAATTAAATTATTTAATCCCTAATTTCTAACTCGAAGGTTTAAATAAAAAAAAAATCTTGATTTTATTAATTAATTGCCTTTGACAACCAACTACATCAAGATAAGATATAGCCTAATTTTTGTTATTAAAGGTGTTTCCTTTCTAATAATATTTACTTATAGAATTGAAAAATAATAATTTTAAATAGGTTCACTATTATCTTGAATCCAACAAAAGCTTGTACCATAAATAGTTTTTTTTGTGGGTGCGAAGCAATGCTCTGCCCCCCACCGTCCGGAGGACAAGAAGCAATGCATTGCTCCCTTTAGGCACCCGCCCCCTCAAACTAATCCTTGTAGCCTGTCCTATATTAATTTATTTTATTATTTATAAAAAAAGAATTTTGTATATTTTTACCTTTTGAGGTTAGTGTTAGGTTTAACTGGAATTAAACCCTGTTTTGGAACTAAGAATCGGTACGTGAAGGTAATGAGCTGAACCGAGGGACTAGAACATGGCAACGAAGGAAATCTAATCGACTTTTGTGAAAATATATCTGTTTTTATAGGCTTTCACTTGATTTCGGGAAAAACATAGTTCTTGCAGCTTCTCTCATAGAAGTATAGACAGTAGTTGCCTGTGTATCTTTATCAAAACTTGCTATTCTTTTGGTAAGGCTTCCTGATCCTTCTGGTTTTGGTTTCCCAAACGTTATTTTCTCCCTATTTAGCTGTACTCATTTGTTCAAGCGTTTCTGGAGAATGCTTACGACCAAACATAGGATGCTTTTCTCCCGCTTTCAGACCATTATGAGCTTCACTCATTTGTTTGCAAGCTTCAGGGAATGTTGACGTCCAGACATTGGAGCAGTTGGATCATTTGAAAGATTGTATAAAATTAGCATTGTTCTCTTGGAAGAGATCAATCATTTTAAGGCTAGAATGGCTTGAACACTCATCTGAGCTATCATGAGCAGCTTGCTTTGCCAATTAAGCTATAGCCTTTTTGGTTATTCCCCCGCCCCTACACTAAGAGGGAGGGCGAAGCCAGCCAGTTTATAATGAAGTGGGTTCCATTGCTCCTGTATCCTTGTCCTTCGGACATACAAGAGCAAGCATTGCATTGCTCTGCACCCCATGTAAAAAAAAAAATATAAAGCGAAAAAAATGCGGATAAAGGATTTGCACCTTTCATTAATGGACATGAGCCAATTATGTTTCTACTACATTAATCCGCTATACCCTATGTATGAATTTAAGTTTAAATTTTGGCATAAACCTGGTGGGGTGCATGCGGAGCAATGCAATGCTCCGCCCCTTTCTACAAATGACGAAGAAACAGAATAAACGTATCTGAGAAGCTAAACGGAATACTTAAGTAGAAACAATTATAATTTTTTTCCTTTGCCCCCTTCTAAAGAAGGACCCGCGAAGCTAAGCTACGCTTAGAAGGTAAAAACATATCATCCGACTTCTTGTGCAAAGCACAAGTAAGGTATTTGTTAGCTACAAATAATATATCGATAAATAATTTAATATGTAATATTTAAGGCTGCGCCAGCTTGTTTAATTTCATAATAAGTAGTAGTAGTAGTATTTAATTCTTAATATAATACTTTTATTTTTCTTACATTAGGTAAAATAGATTTAGTATCGCCCTTATGACCTGTTAATGAAGCACTTATTTTTCATCCAACCTTCGGTAGCAAAGCGACGGAGCGAGTGTAATGTTTTTACGAACTTTGCTGCACCTATAGCAATACAAGATTCATTCAGTACTGAATATATTCGGCCTAACATAAGGGTCCGCATCCTTTGCTATATTATAATCTGGTTTGAATAATTAATTGCTCCTGGCTCATGCTTCACAAACCAACCGTAGAGGGATTAAAAGGAAATGTAGGCACTATTTTAAGATTTTATATACCAATACTCTAAAATTTATAAACTAAACGAAGTGGGTTGGCAAGGCTTGCCTAGCCTAAAGGGAGCCATCACACAGGCTGCGGAGCAATGCTTGCTCTTATATAACAGGAGGACAAGGAGACAGGAGCAATGAAGTCTACTACGTCTGAAAAACCAGTTATAAAATAGGGATCTAACGACAGTTTATACTTAATAATACCGGCTGGGCTAGGTCCCCAGCAATGGGAAACATGAGCTCAAGCCCCTGCCCATCTTTTTAAAGCTAACCCTTCGAAACCAAATACAAATACGTTAGCCTCAGAAATAATATTATACACTCGTTAGAATATGTAAAATAGTACTTATTTCCAAAGCAAAGAAGACTAGAACACCTAATATTAATACACCTGCCCCTATTAAACCTGTTGTTGCAAGTCCAGTTCCTATAATTTTTGAAGCTTGAATCATAACAAAAAAAAATGTTGTTATTGCAGTATTTCCTGCTTAATTTGAAGACACCTGATGATTTTTTACATTATCCCGCCTTGACTTTTTATTCAATACAAGGCAATTTGGTAAGTAATTTAAAATAGGCTAAAGCTCAAGGGGAACTCGAATCCCCGCCTTTAACGGTGAAAACGTTATGTCTTAACCAACTTGACTATTGAGCCGGTAAGATAAAAAAAAACATTGCCATTGCTCTTGGCTCATCCTCCCTTTAGGCAAGCCATCCAGATTATTTTGATTAATCTTTATCCTATAAAAATATTTGTGAACTATGCGTTTTTTTCTAATTTTTTTTTGTGGCCAATGGGGAGCCAGGGCTGGGAAAGCCAAACCGCCCAAAAGCGCTGTTTAAATATTTTCAAAAATTACTCATTAGTTCAGTTTCACTAAATGTTGAGTTAGAATAAATTTTAATTGTTGGTAAGAATCTTTGATTTTCTACTGATTGAAAAAACAAGCTGACAAATGAATAAGCAAAAAAATTGTCCTCCCTCATTACCACATGGGGTAAATTATGAAAGTTTTTCCTTTGCCCCCTTCTAAAGAAGGACCCGCGAAGCTAAGCTACACTTAGAGAGTAAAAACATACCTTCAGGCTTATTGTGCAAAGCACAAGTAAGGGCTTTGTTATTTACTATGAATATATTTTAAAATACAATAACCGAAACAATTTAAAGCTCTTACTGCTGCTCTTGTATCATCATATTCAGTTTTAATCCCTATCTATAGATAAAAAACCTCTGCCTTTATACTTTTTTATTTCATTCAGCAATATTAGAATTAGATTTTCTTGTATGTCCGTAGGACAAGGAGGACAATAAGCCGAGCTAATATATATCTTCTTATGGGGCCGCTTAAATAAGCGCGCCCCGACTTAGCATTTTAAATAAAATATGCTAATTAGGACTCTACCCAATTTTCCTAAATATTTTTATTTACTTTTTCATGCGACTTTATATACATTAAAGTGTTTCCTTTTTATTTTTGTATCCTCTTTCTTAAAGAAATTAAATTCAAATTTTTATGTTAACTTGTTTAAACTTAGATTTAGCTCGAGTGGGTTTTTTATGTGTCCCCTTCTCAAAGAGATGGGCGGGCGGGCTAGGGACTTCCCTTATAATATCTTAGCGAAAGAATGAATAGTAATTCCAATAATGTTATCAACATTACCTTACTATATGTTATAGAATCACTTCTAAAGGGATTACTAAGCGGAGCTTAGGATTTAAGTATAATATATCACGTTATAATTCCTTTTTTAATTCTATTATCTCGTGTATGGGTCACAAAGGAAATAGAACTATTACTCCTACTAACTTTAACACCATCCTGAACGACGCCTTAATGGACAAGGCAAAGTCTACTACTATAAAACAAAGATGTTATCCTGCTAAATATGTCCGTATACCCTTTAGGCTTGTGAGTAGCCAACTAGCCCAGTGCAAGTATCGCACTTACTTATTCCCTTTACAAGAGGGATACATTACTTTTATGTTAACCAGGCCCTTTAATTAGGGCTCATGCTCCCTTTAGGCAAGCCCCTGCGGTTGGCTTGCGGAGCATGAGCCAGGAACAATGCGAGCGGGTTTTGGGAGTGCAGGTGGGCGTAGACGCCACCACCACCGCACTAAGAGTACAGGTTTGATGTGACGATAAGTGTATTACCTAGTTATTGATAAATTAGTTCTTTATACCTCAAGACTTTACAGTCCTTACAGCTAAAGCCTATAAATATATAAAATTTTCACTACATATTGAAAGTTGATTTTAAGATTAAATCAAGATCACTGCAGAAAAAAAAAATATATATAAATCGTAGTAGTATACTACGTATTTTTAAGAGTATCTTAAAGTGGGATTCGAAGATACATGCATTCAAGCCTTATCCTTACAAAACGTAGCTTTCCTGCCATGCCTATGTTTTAAAATTTACTTAAGTGATAGTAACTTCCTATCTTTATATATACGAATTTAAATCCATATATAGACAAATAAATTTTTAAATTTATACTAATATCTTCACATAAACAACAGGTAAACCAGAGGTTATTAGTTATCTTACCCAACTCCTTTCGTACGAAGGGTCAACCCTTATTTTACTCTAATTCCCCCTAGAAGATAGAAACCATACTGTTTCACAACGTATTTAACCCAGCTCGTGTAGCTTTTTAAACGACGAACAGCCGAACCCTTCGTGATTTGTGCATTAACGAGGATAAGCTAAGCCGACATCGAGGTGCCAAACTGCGTACTCAATATGTACTCTCTGACGCAATTAGCCTGTTCAGAATTGTTTGTGTAAAATTATTACTTCCATCTTTCACAAGATGGCTCAGACTATGTCTTCGTCTTAATATATACCTAATATGGTTAAATTTAAATTAACGCACATCTAGGGTAATTTATATCTCATTTCCGATAATATATACGGATCTATTAGCAATAAAAAAGTGGAGTAACTAGAAGATTTAATAACTATGATTTTCTTTCGCTTATTAGATCGAACTTCACAATCAAGATTAAATTTTTCCATTATTTGCTGTGACATAATTTCAACTTCTTTATCTTTAAAACTTTGAGTATTTAATACAACACTTTTATTTTTAGAGTTTTTGTTATAATCTAACTTTCCTCCATCATCCATGAACCAATAAGCTAAACCCCTAGGAGTTAAATGGTTTTTTATTAAATCTATTGAAATAGATTTTGTTCTTTGATTTAAAAATAACTGAGCTAAAACATTAAAAGCTTCATGGCTTATAGTTTGAAACCCTCAATTTATAACTTTGTTACCAGCAGGACTAAATCTAATCTTTTTGTGTGGTTCTGATAAAACCCACTCATCAAATAAATTAAAAACATGATCTATATAAATTTTACTTCTATCCCCCCATTCAAACTTCATTCTAAAGGTTTTACCATTATTTTGAGTTTGTAAGCTAGAATCACCCAGCATTAATCCTACTGCTGCTTCCCACTGTACTTGTGATAACTTTACCAAAGATTCCTTATATTGTTTTAATAACTTGCTATTAGGACCTAATCCTACAACATCATTTTTTGTTAAAAATCGGGAGCTAGTGGAGCGTGTCAATTTATTTTTTGTTTCTATGTTGGAGTTTACAAAAGTTGGGACAACTAATAAGACAGAACCAACAAGGTTAAAATTATGTAGAAATATTTCTAGCAATAGTATAGAATAATTTAATTGAATCATGTAAAAATTAAGTATATTTTTTCACTTTAGTTGGTTTTATTAATTAAAATACTTGTTATCCCTTATTTTGGAGATCTAGATCTCCAGCTTTACAAGCTTACAAAAGGATAAAGATATAGTTGGCATTCGGCTGCTTTATGTTTAATACAAAACCTTACCGACTAATTACCATACAGATATCTAGAATAATTATATAAACCTTAACATTCATTTACACTATTAATGAAGCCGCGCGCATTTCGCAAATGCAAATGTGGCGAAGCATCCAGTATTATTTAGATAAATGGCGGAGCCATTTATTCAAAAAGCATAAAGCCATTATATACTTGAATATTGTTAGTAAAAACTTTGGAGTTTTTTTATTACAAGGCTTAATAGATTAATCTTAAAAAGGATTTGTAATAAATTTATTTTAAATATATATTTTAATAACTTTTCTCCGGTACACTGGAGGTGAGAAATTATTTTTTGTAAGGTGGGGCGAAACCCCACTCAAAGAATTTTAATTTTTATTGCTTTCAGTTCCTATATTCCCCAGTATACTTAATACAGCAGGGGGAATGGAAATAAAATCTCCATATTGTAAAACCAATACTAATGGGTTGCTTCGCAGCTTCGCACCGTAAGATTGCAATATAGCTATTATACCTTAATTTAATATTCCAATAAATTGTAAAGATATAAACTTAAAACGCTGGGTGCTCGTGGAAAGATTATTGTTAGCATAACTCACCTTCTAGTCGTTAAACGTTCTTATTTAATATAGCAATTTAACTATAATGCTTAAATAAGCTTCGCTTCAAGTTAACTTAATAAAGTTATTCTTGTAATTCACCCAATTTAATTACCAACCTTTTAAAATGTTGGAGGACTAACAGATAATTGTTATCCCTAGCGTAGCTTTTTTTCATAACCCAAGACCCTTTCCTTACGTCCACAATTTTATCCTTTCCGATCTTTCAATTTATTAATCTGGTGACCACCCAATAATAAGGCGGAATCTCTCCTAAAATTGATCAATTCAGATTTTACAGATAGGCTATTGTGTTAACTTTAATATTGAATTATATATTAAAAACACCCTCCCCTTTAAAGGAGTCCACACTACTCAATTTCAATACCGATGGCGAAGCGCGAAGCAGCACTGAAAAACACTATTATTTTCTTAAGGTATTCATCCCAGATACTATTTTTCGTATTTCCTCTAAACCTTCTTTAGTTAAATGAGCATTAGATTTCATTAATTTTGCCACTTTTTTGAAATCTTCCAAATCTTTCACTTTAACACCTTCAATAGGATATTTATCGAAAAAAGGAATAATAATATCTGTTAAATCAGATAATTTTTGAACTACATAATAAACAGCTTGTGAGTCATAATTTATTTTCCCACAACCAAAATAATTTACAAAGCTATTTATTAAATCTTTATCATGGATATGTTGAGTTACTATAAATCTTAACCATACAGTTTCACCAAGTTTATGAGATTTAGATTTTTTTAAACTTACAGAAAAACAACCATCTCCAGTTACGAAACCTGAAAACCAAAAAGGATCTATTAAATTATTTAAAGGAACAGATGGCCTAATTACCGGTACTGTACTAGGAAATGCTGATAAAGATATTTCTGTGTTCATAGATGCTTTGATATTGACTATATCTTGTAAACCATCTAATGTTAAATGTTTTTTACATTTCATTAAATCAAAAACTTGTTTAAAAAGCATAAAATCTGATCATTTCTGAGTAACTAAAGGATATTTGTCAAAATGACTAATTATAATTTCTAATTCTTTCATTGAGCTTACTCTGAATACAGCTTCCTTTATATCTTTAGAAACATAAATTTTACCTGTATGGAAGAAAGCTTGAATTAATTCTAATATAGCCAAATCTTTTGTATGTAAACGAATAGAAAATATAGGTTCCACAGTTCAACCTATTTTCATACTATTCTTTTTAGTGATTCTAATATAAAAACAGCCCTCAGCGTCGGTAAACCCTGTAATAAATTTTTCGTTTAGTGCGGTACGGTGCAATGCAACTGTAGAATTAAAACACCTAATTATATCCAGAAAGCCAATTTTGTATTTATTATTTAAATTTTTCATTTTTATTTTTTATTAATTTTATATTGCAGTAACCTCTCAATAGGTACTAAATCAGTACCGTACTGAGTTTAGCATATTCCAATAACAACAAGTCTTATTTTTATATAATTCAAGCTTCAAAATTAAAGTATAGGTTTTAGACTTACAACAACAGATTTATAGGAATTTGTATATAGATTGGTTAGTTTTTATATATCGCACAAGTATATAACAAAAATAACAAAACAAACAAAAAATAAGCTTTTCTTCCGAAGGACGGGCTTCGCCCTTGAGCAATGTTCCATTCTATAGCTCCGCTCGTGCGAAGCAATTAATATATTTCAATAACCGGCTTTCCCGGAGACTAGAGTACACCTTACAGTTAAAATTACTGAAGAACCGTCTACTCGTTGCTCTTTTACAGACAATTATCATTGTCTGACTTAGATCCGTGATTCCCCATTTTTCTTTCGTCTATCTCTAGTGATGTTACCATACCCTGAGGCATTAATCAGGCCACCTATAAAATTTCTTAAATAAGTTTGGTTACCAGAGCTTTAGGGCTTCCCCGGAGTTTGGTTCTTTTACACAAATATGAACTGCCTAGGTTCAAAATATGTATCTTGTGATCGTATGCCCCGCTTACGCGACTGATAGACTCGTAAGTCTGACAGTAAAGCAAGTTTCTGGCCATTGAACCTTTTCAGAGATAAAAAATAAAAAAATCGCTTTTTATAAGGTTAAATCAACCAAACTTAAGCAACTAAATAATATATTACCATACATTATTATAGTTAATATATTATACCTCTCTGCTATTTTCCATATAGGTAACTCTTACTACTAAATAAATAAAATCTCTAACTTAATAGATCTATTCTTGATTATTTTTATATTATAAAAATTTAAATAAGATAATTAAATTATCTTAAACTTAATTAAATTTAAAAAATACGAAAACTTTTTACTATTTTGGACTATACCCAGGTACTATTTATGGGATCTGTGCCCCGCATAAACTGCCACCTAGCCAATATTCTTATATTCATTAAAATTAATGATAATATGGTCACCCTAATTTAACAATTTGTTATTTCGGGGGAGATATGCTCAGATATTATGTTTTCATAACTTAATCTGGCTTCCCAGCAATATGATAGTTAAAAAGTAAAGGTGTTTCAATTACATCTAACCAACTACCTTGTCCACTACAACCTTATTCTAACATACCACAATAACTAGCAACAGTAAAGCTGCATAGGGTCTGTCAAGATAGGTCATTTTATTACTAAAACTTCCCCCTTTAAGAACCGTACGTGCAACTTTCATCGCATACGGCTCCAGCATTAAGCTTATGTTTTATATATATAAAATACTTAACACGTTCTAAGTCAGCATTCTTTAAAATTAGCTATTTTTAGCATAATAATTTATACTAATACCTATCCTCATCATTACAACAAGGCTTTCGCTTTTTAGAACTTCCTCTACCCTCTAGTCGTTACACTCACTTCCAACGATTTGAGTCGCTTTTATAAAATGCCTCCTGATATCAGGTGACTATAGGGCTTACCTAGTTTATTTGATAGCACCTTAATAATTACCTTAGGGTCTCACTATACGTATGTTGGCTTCTTAGGCCCATTAAGAAAAGAACGAGAAATCTTTTCTACAACCAACTAAATTATTTTTCTCTATGTTATACGCTTCAACCGTGAGTTCAATAAATTACCCTTAGTAATCTAGCTCACCACCCTAATATTGTTCCCCCTTTTTTCTCGAGTAAAAAGGGATTAGGCTGGAGTTATATTATAACTATTATTTAACGGGCTTCACACAAAAGAATTACTTCAAATGCATGCCGCATGAGCTCAAACAATGGACTGCCAGATGGATTCTCACCATATTACTACCAAACACTTATCTAGTCGCACTCTCGTCTATCTAGAGGTAAACAGTATCTGCACTGCTATTCCAATTTCACTGAGCCAATCATAGAGACAGCTGTTGTATCGTTAAATCATTCATGCAAGACCGCATTTAACGGCCAGGGTGTTCCGCTACCTTAGGACCCTAACGGATAAGGCCGCCATTCATAAGAGATTCCTATTTAAGCCTGTGTTAAACACTGAGCTTATTTGTTATCCTTCAAACATTGGGCAGAGCTCACACTTTATACTTAGAGTTTTATCTTTATGCAAAGTGCTTTGTTTTAATTAAACAGTCGTACAACTCGATTTTATGCTACCTGAACACTACTTAATATTAATGGGGGCGCTTAAATAAGCGCCCGCCCGTAATGAACTGTACTCCTTATCCCTAAGTTACGGAGCTATTTTGCCGAGTTCCTTTATGATTGTTCACTCAAACGCCTTCGTATTCTCTACTTGCTTACCTGAGCTGGTATTTAGGTACGGTTAAGTGTTTATCGTTTTTCCTGAACTCTTCATCACTTATTATTTACATCAGATATTGGGGCCGCGCTCTCCTAAAGAGGGCGCGCGACCCCAAAATGTTTAAAAATTTAAAGGTTATTACTTTATAAACAAGGTTTTCTCATCGTTTAGTCCTTTAGGTTAATAAACTTAGAGGCCGTTACTTTTATCTATACCATAAGCTTAAGGCGAGGTCAACCTATAGATTGGCCTTTATCGTTACTCATGTCAGCATTATCACTAGAGTTATATTATTTTTTCTTAAAAAGAACAAATTCTTTTATATCCCCTACGTTCCGCTACCCTATAGTTATACAATATAAATATTTATAACTATAGACAAGGTTTCGGTATATTATTTTAGATCCGTTAAATTTTCAATGCCTTTTTACATTGTTAACCAGTGCTCTGTTACGCATAGCGATCAGATTTATCATACAAATACACCGGCGGAGCCGGCAAACAAACAATAGTTTTACCTTCATACAAGATCTAGTCTCACATGAAGGAGAATTTTTATTTAAAATCCCCTTGGGTAAGGGGGCGCTCAAGACCGCAAATGACACCATACATAACCAACTGCTTTAACTTATACGAGATCATTTTTTGTTTTTCCTAAAGGTCAGTATAAAAAAAAAGAAAGAGATACTTGTGCTGCACACAAGAAAATTATATGTTTGTTTATTATTTGATTAGAAGGGATTCTGATTTGATAGTTTCTTTCGAAACCCATTAGAGTACACCTGAAACACAATCAATTGTGTCAACTACCATCTACTCGTTGCTCTTTTACACTTGTGCAGTTATCTACACTAGAAGTGATTTAGATCCGCGATAACCCATTATCCTTTCGGATGATCTTTAATCTTCTTACCATACTGGAGTAATTACTTCCACCGCACCGTAACCCTTTTAGGTTTGATGTTTGGTAATTAAAAGTTTAGGGTGTCCCCGGAGTTTGATAGTTTTAAACCCACAATGAGCAAATTCCCACAATGCTCGGCAGGTCTTCAAAAAAATGGCTGCTTCTAAGCCTATTTCCTGATCGAATTAAAATCAAAAGACTTCCTTGATTTCACTTAATAATAATTTTGGAACCTTATTATAACACTTGTTCTGGGCTGTTTCCCTTTTGACATACAACCTTAGCATTCTCGTTCCACAAACTTTAGCCTAATTACTATAAATTAGGACAAGGCTATTATGGTACCTTTAATTTTGAGTTATTTTTTACCTATTTTTTAAGGTTTTCTTTGAGTATTCATTCCTGACTTTATTTTTCGTATCTCTTCTAAGCCAGACTTAGTTAAATGTGCTCCAGATTCAACCAAATATGCTACTGTACAAAAATTATCAAAATTTAGCTTCTTAGAACCTTGTAAAGGATATTTTTTAAATAATGGAATAACCTTTTCAGTTAGATCAGATAATTTTTTTACTTCATAATCTATCACATCTACGGAGGATTTTTTGTAAATCTTTCCACAATCTAAATATTTAACTAAACTTTCCATTAATAAGGCATCACGACTATGTTGAGTTATTTTAAATTTTAATTGGACTCGAGCTCCTACTTTACCAGAAGTCTCTGAAATATCAATATAAAAACACCCTTCACCCTCCACAAACCCAACTAGTCAGTTAGAATCTGAGATTATTTGATTTTCAATTTTAGGCCTTTTCATAGGAATAATATTCGGAAAAGCTTCCTTTAAAGAATCTGAAAGACCTAAATTCATAACAGCTTTAATGCTTAAAATTTTATGTAAACCTTCAAGAGTACGATGTTCTTTACGTTGAATTATTTCGAAAGCTTTTTTAAATAATAAGTAATCAGCTCGTTTTTGAGTTATCAATGGATATTTATCAAAATGATTTAAAATTAATGAAATATCTTTTATTGATGATACCCGATATTTAACCGAAAATTCCCCGTGTTGATCTATACCACCAGCACCATTAAAAGAAAGTTTGATATTTTCCAATAAAGCTCGATCCCTATAATGTTGTACTATAGTAAACTCATATTTTACTTGATATCCTGTAAGATACTTAGAATTTTGTTGTAAGTATAAACCAAAATTACTTCTGCATCCGAAAATCCTGTTATGTACGACTGATTTAAAACAGGTGTATATAAGCCACTGAACCCAAATAAATTATTATTCATCATTGTTGTAACGTCTGATATTAAATATATCTGTAAGTCACTGAAAAAAGTCCGCAATTGCAGGTAACTCCTAAGTTCCTAATTATTAAGATTAAAGTCAAGAATACATTCAAGGACTTGCACCTTGCGTAGCTCTTTGCAACATATTCCAGCTCTATGATAAAAAGATGTCTAGTCATATGGGATTTTCTTCCTTACTCTAGCGGTCAGTGGCAGAGCCTTCTTCACATTATGGTTTAGTGAAAATGGAAGTAATGCTCACTCTAGCCCGAACTTGTGACCCAGGCTCCTCTCGATTATAGGACCGATCTCTTAATAATATTTCCTTATTCATATCTACAAGGGGGAAAAATTCCAGGGACTCCAACCTCAAGATAAACGCTAAGATACCTTCGCAGGACTATAAAAAAAGAGGTGTTAGCACCTTTCCCATAGCTGGTTCTCGAAAACCGCCATCTGAAATCTACCCTAGCATACCAAGAGGCCAGACTAAATTTATTATTTATTAGAATCGCCTCAAAGAGGTAATCCCAATTTTTTGTTTCGGCCTTGCCGTAAACACTAACCTACCCTCAAGAATTTTTGTTTATGTTTTGCAAAAAAGAGTCTAAATGACCCCAATTTGTGGTTTTCCCCTCTTTTATGGAGAGCCGCTGCTTAAATAGGTTATTTTGTTTTTGCGAAACCAGCTAGCGGGGGATGTTTTCGGAAAAGCTCTCCCTATATACTCAATATTTACCTTTTTATGAAAAAAAACAGTTTTACTTTATCTCAAAAACCAGTTTCCTGGCGACTAGAGTACACCTTACAGCATCCGTTTTTTTAGAAAATGCTGAAGAGCCGTCTACTCGTTGCTCTTTTACAGATTTTTATCTGATTTAGATCCACGATAACCCATTTCAATTTCTATCATCTCTAGTGATATTACCCTACCCCGAGGCATTAATCGGGCCAATCTCCAAGTTTCCTTGGGATCTTGGTTACTAGAGCTTTAGGACTTCCCCGGAGTTTGACTCTTTTACACAATATAGAGTTGCCTAGACTCTATTCTATGTCTGATTATTCAACATTCATCATTACCATTCCTAGATTAATTTCTCACCAGTAAAATCTTCACGATTCCCCGAATACTTCATATACTTAATAATAAGAAGTTAACGTAAGTTTTTAATGAGATCTCAAAATTCTGTACCTGCAATGATGTTATTTAAATGGCCTACTTAGATAGGTTTCGCGGAAAACCAGCTATCCTAGTCAGTTTTATCTTTCACCAACTTACCACAATTCATCGGATATCTTTACAACGATAACCCGTTCGAACTTTTATAATTCTGATTATGGTAAGATCACTAGGTTTCGGGTCTAATTTTAGATATTTTTCCATATATATTATAATCGTTTTATCTGGGCAATACTGCTTACATCTAATATTAACTTGCTGACCCATTATGCAAAAGGTACGCTCTTATTATTTATTTAAATTTGGTTTCGAGCTGCTTATAAAATTACTATTTCATATTATTCCCTCTCGGTACTATTCACTATCGCTAATATATCATATTTAGCCTTAGAGGAAGGTTCCCCTTTATAATTCAAACAGATTAATATCCATTTTACTTATTTATTTATAGGCTTTTCTATTTTCATTCACACTAATAATAGAATCTCCTTTGATTTATTTTCCTAAAGTTACTAAGAGCCTTCTTTTCACTTCGTTTTTTACTTAATTTCTCTAAGAGTTCATGTGTACTACTAAACACAAATTAAATAAATAGTTGTTCTCTCTTGTGATATATTGCTTATAATCCATAATAATTTCTTTATATACTTTCCAAGATAATTTAACCCTCCCCACCTAAAAGGCGAAAAAAAGGAATTAATAATAATCTGGTAGATAATACATTCCATATCGTTTAACATTACTTCTAGAAAACTCTTAATATATTTAAACCATTATTATTAACATTACATATTTGAACAAAAACCGTTGCTCTAATTGCTCCTATATCCACCTACAAAAAAGAGAGGGCGGTGGGTGCGAAGCGTACGTGAGGCCGGACGTGCGGCCCCTTTGGGGCGGGCATAACCGCCACCACAACGCATACGAAGCATGAACCAGGAGCGAAGAAAGTACACAACGCTAGACTCTCTATACTAATATTTACTTTGTATAAAGGAAAGTATAGATGGCGGCGCTTAAATAAGAGCGGCCCCTTTGCCCCGAAATAAGCATTTGGATAGATAATTTTCCTTTTAATCACAGTTAGAGTTTTGTAAATTTTTATAATTTTAGTTCTAGCGGAGCTAGGAGTGAAGGAATTTTAGCATACAATAAGGGTATATAGAATTACAATCAAATGATTGTAAGTTTTTACCTCTCCCCGCCCCCATCTCAGCTGGTTTCGCAGCAGCATGCTTCTTGTCCTCCGGACATACAAAAGAAGAGAAGGGAGGGAGGAGTGAGCGAAAGCTAAAAGGGGATAAGAGCACTCTTTTTAATGTTTCAGAAGGATCGCAATATTCTAAGATTTATAATTTAAAATATTAATAATCGTATAACCCTAGAGCCTTACTAAAATATCCACAAAATCTACTTAAGAACCAATATTTTTTGTTTTATTTTTCGTATTAATCCACATGTTAACACCTGACTTTCCTTTGTTTTCTATATAAACTCAATTTTTTTTTTTCTCTTAGGTATCCGACGCATTTTCATAAAACCTCTCAGGTTTATAATTATTAGTAAAATAAAAAATTGTTTGACATTGATAAAATACTATCTGTATAGTTAGTTAAAAAGAAAGAAGACTTTTCTTTATAGTTATTCCTATTGGTTCTTGTAAACGTCTAGGGTAATATGCAGTTAATCAAAATAATATAGCTTCCATTTTAAATGTATCAAAACTATACATTAAAAATAAGTGCAATAAATCATCATAGTATCTATTCATAGGCCTAATAATATAATGGGGACGCTTAAATAAGCGCCCCGTAATTAGGCTGGGAGGATGCGAAGCTTGGCTTGCCTAGCCTAAAAGGAGCCCCCCTATAACAGCGTAAGGGCACTACTCGATTTAAGAATCTAAATAATTATAAGCTTCAAATGCCCGCGTTAACAAAAAGCATAACTATCGTATGGAATTGAATCATAATTAAAGAAGAATCCCTTTGTACCGTGTACGAAAGTTTTTATAATACTATATTTCGGATTATCAGGATTTGAACCCAAAAAAATCCCGTCCCAAACGAGACGCCTCAACCACCCTGGCTCTAATCCGTATATAGAATATTATATCAGATTTTGGGGAGGCGCTTCGCGCCCCGCCTTACTAATTTGTTTTATTATTAGATACCGCCTGAGACTAGGATAAATATTAGAACGTTTTTCCAGTATAGGTTTAAGATACTACAACCACTGTTCCTATTGCTTCACTCAAATTTATAATGAGCTCTTTCAACTTTACCTAATGTTATGACTTATTAGAAACTTGCATTTTTCCTTAGCCGAAGACCAAGCCTCATCTGAGTATTTTAAACCTACAATCTTTAAATTTTCTTAAGATTTTAAGTATAAATATAAATAAGCGCCCCCACAAACTCCAAATAAACCTATGTAGTATTACCTCTTTACTTTATTAATTATTAAATTGCCTTTGTCAATCAGCTAGATCCATTTTATGCTCTAGCCTAATTTAAGGTATCTCCATTTTAACATTTTTAAATATATTTACTTATAGAAATATATTTAAATTTTAATAATATTTTACCTAAATTAATATTTAAGCTTATTACAAAAACAAATTTAAAATTATATCCGAACAGCCGGCGAACTAAGACAAAATAAAAGGATTTAGGTTTAAATGAATTAAACCCTATACACAGCCTCCTACCTTTTTTCTTGTGCTTTACAAAATATTGCACACAGAAGATATAAATACCTTACTCCGCAAGCCAACAAAAAAAAAAATACAAGAGAGAAAGCAAAGGTAACCCTTTGAAATGGCTAAAAAGGAAATATAAATGGCTTGAAACTATTGTTCTTCTAGTCAAGAATTAAAAAAAAAACAAGTGAGCTGGGCAGGGTCGGGCCCTTTTTTAAAAGGACATTGGGCGTAGCCGCCGCCGCCGCAATGCATGCGAAACATGCGGAGCATGAACCCAATAGAAATTCGCATTGCTCCACACAGCAAGCTAATATACTAAATATTTTCTTCCTTTATTCATTCTTTGTTTGTATAAAAAACAAAAACCAAGCATTACTCCTTCAAAAAATTAAAAACAAAGTCCAAGTGTTCCTTTGAGAAGGAAGGAGCCTAACTCCGCTAACCTAATTTTCAATTAGGAGAGAGAGGTTATTAAAGTGCCCTGCCCCTTCTCAAATACTTCTCTTGTATGTCCGAAGGACAAGGAGGACAATAAGCATAAGGGGAATGATAATTTTATTATGATCCAAGGCTAAATTTTCAAAATGGGCGGCGCGAAATAGAACTTTTAAAGACTCCATAAGGGTTAGGTTTATTATTAAATAAACCATTTTTGTAAGCAAAAGTAAAAGCGAGAAAAAAGACGCAAAGAAGTAAGGAACATACAAAATTTAAATTGGAATTGAGACATAACTGTTCCTCCAATCAAATTAAGAATTTATCAATTAATACAGATTAGATGACGATAAATTTCTGATTAGAATAATACCGAGGGCAAAGGTGGATATAGGGCAATAAAATGAAGACCGATTACCGGAAAAATGATAACAATACCAAAAAAAAGAAACATTTAACACTCATATATAAATATCAACATATTATCACGAGAATGTATTACAGGTCGGGAATTAGATAACAAGATAAATCGCTTATCTTTATTTAAAGGTTTCGATAGCCAAGTACCAGAACTTTTTAAACCGTCTTGTCACCAAATATTGACGTCACAAAAAATTCTATTGAACCAATAATGCCCTGCTGGGAAAAAACCATAGTAAAAAATGTAAGGAACGACAGCAACATAAGGATAACCATTAACATAAATTATAAATCATTCTCCTATAATATTTGGATATAGTTTACATAAACTTCCACCTGTAGGATCTAAGTAATCATAAAAAGCCTTAACCCTAGCATTGGGTCAACCTGGAAATTTTTCATAATTTAAGTGATGTTGAACCTGACATCTCAAATTTACATTTATAGGTCGTTGTTGTGAATTATTATATAACTCATATAGATTCCACATATTACTAAACCAAACGCCACTGAAAATAAAATATAAACATGCCCCTCGATGGGAGGAATACCAATAAAACAATATATGCCTGCCGAAAGTTGTATGTACTTGCACTCGGAATGTAAGTTATATAAAGCTAATACTTCTAAGTCAGAGAGTATTATTTTTTTACTAATAACTTTTTGTTTCAGTACCCAAGGGCAAACAAAAAAGAAAAATGGGCAACCCACATATGGCTTTTTGGGTTAGGTTTACCATTTGGTAAACCTTTTGTAAGCAAAAGTAAAAGCGAGAGAAACGCAAAGGCGAGCAAATACGAAAAGAAGTAAGTAATATAAAAAGTTGAGAGCTTATTGTTCCTCCAATCATGTCAAAAACTTTTCGATAGAAACGGATTGTATAACTATAGGCATAGAAGAATGAAGGATACCGCACACCTCGGAACATTGCATTTGTTTTCCACTTAAAAACAAATTGGACTATATCTTCATCAAATTATGCTTCGACGCTTCACTTGCAGTCTCTGAGGATCAAAAAATAGAATAAAAACTCTCATATTATCTGATTACCTGCTGATTGTCCATTTGTTACACCTTTAAGATTCTTACCATTTTAGTACTTAAAGTCTTAGGAGTTTCCAGCATATAGTGAAGTTTAACACTAATAAATTAGTGTAGGCCATAAGACCATAGAAAGTCCCCTCTCTATTAATAAGAACAGAAACTTGATTTAAACGCGACAGAAAATTACAATTAATATTTCTTTTATAAAAATTATTTTTTATTTGGTCATATCCCTGTAATAGTTCCTTTAAAATCAGGCTCATAATAAAATTCATACTGTCCCTTGTACAACTTAGGAGGATTCATATAATTTTTTACAAATCCAGTATCATTTACATGCTTTCTTCCTAAAAAAAAGCAAATCTGATACAGTATTAAATAATACTATTTACCAAATGACTTTTAAACCTAGTATTTAAATATATTAGGATGGTTTTTTTTTGTCATTACTTTTAATAAAATGAGGGGGCGCTTAAATAAGCGCCCCCCGTAAAAATGAGGAACTTTTTAATATTTAGTTTTTCTTCTTTTGAAACACAAGATTTTTTGTGTTTTTACATTAAATTATTAGCAGTGATTACTATTACTTATAGAAAATTCGATTGCGGCTTCTATTTTTTACTTTATAAACAAAAAAGTCCTACAGGCAAGAAACTAGCGTAGCACCAATTATATTGTTTTTAATCATTTGTCATTCCTTAAAAATTAATTGTATTATCTGTCGGACTATATCTTGATTGTATTTAAGGAAGAAAAAACTAATCATACAATACACCTCATATAGTCTCTGAGGAACTTTTTAACTAACTCTTTTGGCTTAGGTATACACCGCACTACAAAAACGAACCGATCTGAGTTATTTTAATTTCCTGCTGATTGTCCATTGTTTGCATATCAATAATTTTTACCTTATTAGTATATTGAGCTTTAGGATGTTCCAGCATATAGAGGTAATGGGCCTAATAATTAAAACCCGGATAGGCGTCACATTTAATAGCTAAAGCGGGTGATGCAAAGGAATGCGAGCTAGGTTCTTTACCATAACTTATTCAGAGTAGCCCATTGTATTACATCTAAAAGAAAAAAGCCGGACACAGGTTGAGTATTAGTATGCTATATCTCCAAATTAGTATTAGGCTGAGACGAACTTTCTCCTATAGTTTCCTATAAAGGTCAGACTATATCTTAAGCAAATGATCAGATTAAAAAGTAAAAAAAGTAGCGGTCGTTTTGCAAGAAGGAAAAGCAAAAAAATCTAGCTAAGTTAATATTATAACTTTTTAAACGTATATCTACCTTTATAAGGCTTATGTTGATTACAAGCAAAATAAAGAGAAAAAATGCCGACTCACGTTTAGTCGTTGAACTGCACACTTATAAATGAAGTGCTTGGCTGCAGATTTCCCACTCGTCTTTCGACAATCAAGAATGTTTTTACCATACCACAAGTCATTACCTGCGCCCCTAAGTATATCTCTATCTTAGTTTAGTAATTCTTGCTTTAGGGATTTCCCGCAATTTGAGAGTCTTGCCTCCATTGTTCTTTTATTTTAGACAAAAATAAAAAAAGGCAGAAGACTAGCAGCATATTTGCCACTTTTTAAATCCATAGAGTAGAATCTCACTCACTCTTGAATTACGTCGGCACTAGTGATGATAAATCTAACATGAGTAAGTTCTGGCAGTATAACTCTATTATCTACTTCTAACATTCTTAAACCACCATCTTCTAAATCTTCTTCAGGAATCATGTAAGAATCAAATTCAATGTTTTCATTATCATCATTTAAAAAATCAGAATATTGATAACTTCAGTATCATTGGTGCCACCTATTTTTAAGTAAAAGCGAATGGTATAACTTATAAATCTAGCGCCTCCTTCGACCGGTCGTAAATCTTACACGCACAAAATGGGATTCAATTTACGCCTTATATTGCCAATACTGTAAAAGACTAATAATTATTTTAACCCTAATTTATATTTCATACTAGGAATCATATAAGGTAAAACCAGCTCTTTTAAAGAGGCAACTTTGATATAAATTAAATACTTGTCCTTAGGTGTATTTCCTTTCTTGGAAAGTAACTGAATAGTACAATCTAAATCAAACTTAGTTTTAAACATCTGACTCAGTAATTGAACTTCTTGCAAAGTAAAATTATTAGTAGAGATTCTAACACTTTTAGAGCCTGAAACTCAAATAATTTTTAAGCTCAGGTGATTTAATTTTTCTACCATCAATATAGAACATATCATAAAGCCAATTTAAACTACTAAATGTAAAAACATCGAACTCATAGCCGTAGTATGTTTTTTTTTACATTAGAAGCATTAATTAGGGTTCTTCTATACTCCCTAGGTCCTGCCTCAGTACAGTAACCCCCCTAGAATAGAAGAATTCATATAAGAAAAACAAATAGTCTTTATGGCGAATACTTTGACCAAAACGAAAACTTGCACCGGGAAAATTTTTAGTAGATCTATAAGCGTGCCCATCCCCTAGAAGACAGCCAACTAAAACACTAATAACATCCAAATTGTGTGGACCTATTCTATAAATAGTTCGCATTTTAGTATGGAATTGTCTAGATATTGAGTTAAAAAAATACTCATTGATAAAAATAGGTGCTACCGGAAGCCTTTATTCTAAGCTAACCCATATTTATAGGTGATCCTGTAGCCAATAAATAAGCCAATTACTTTTAACAAGATTGTTAAAAAACAAAAAGGCTCTAACAAACCAATGGCGATATAATAAGGCTCCTTTTAATCTCAATAGACCAATTTTACCTAATCTTTATATCCTGTACTCAGATACATTATAACTGAAAACAAAAGAGGCCCATTAAGTGTTGAATTGGTTATCTAAAGCTAAAGTCTTCGTTCTATAAATAAACTGCAATAATAATCTCTATAATCCTAATTTGTATAACATACTAGGATGCATATAAGGCACTACCAGCTATATTAGTCTAGGAAGAGAAGCAACCTTAATATAAAGGGAGTACTTATCCTTAAAGGAATCTCCTTACCCTTAGATAGCTTCTGCACTGTACAATCTAAATCAAACTTAATCTTAAACATCTGTCCCAATAATTCCACCTCTTGTAAGGTAAAATTATTAGTAGAGATTCTAACACTCTTAGAACCTGAAACTCAACCCCCATCCTCCATTGGCGTAAAATAATTTATAAGTTCAGGTAGAATTCTCTTTCTACCATCCACATAGAATAAATCACATAGCCAATTCAAGCTACTAAATGTGAAAAGATCAAATTCGAAACCGAAATACATCTTTGATGTATTTGAAGCATTTATAAGAGTTGTTCTATATTACCTTGGACCTGAAGCTGTACAATACCCTCTTTCAAAGAAGAAATTATATAAGAAAAACAAATAGTCTTTATGTCGACCACTTTGTTTAAAACGAAAACTTGTACCTACTATCTTTCCTTTAGTCTGATTCCCACTCTAATCTACCTGTTAAGCAAGATGAGTTGAGATTAATTTATTAGCTATAGTAATAATAACATATTTATTCAGGTCGAGGGGCTACGTTACAGCGCCTCGCCTTTAATATGTTCTTATTCCCTATCGATCTAGACTACCCTTAATTACCCTCTACCTTAAATAGGCCCGTGAACTAGGTTGTAAGATCATCCAATTTTCATAATCTCTTCCTGTGTTCATTCCAGACTTAATTTTTTCTAATCTCCTCTAATCCTTCAGAGGTTAAATGAGCTTTATTTTTCATTAATCGAATTACATCTTCTATTGAATAAGAATCAGTACATATTATTAAGCCATGTCGTTCAACAGATCCATCTCCCATTATAAGATGAGCTAAGGCAATAGGAGTTAAAAGTTCATAAATATTTTGAGGCACTATTTTAACACCATTTGGATAGAAGAGAGAATGTAATTCAGTTAAACAAGGCATTGATCTAGTAAAGAATTCTAAAGCATAAAACCTATTCCCTGCTCTAATACTGCTAGTTAACTTAGGATAACTAGAACAATAATGAGATAAATTAAAAATATTTACTATGAACTGCAGATTGTGAGAATCCTAATCTAGCATTTTTACTGGCTTTAGAACTGAATATTAGTCAGCCATTCGACAATAATAGACCAATTATAACACCCTTTGGAGAAGGAGCAAGTTTCACCATTGCTAATTGTTTTCTAGTAAATTTAATACCTACTGTAGAGGTTAAGTTTGTACCAAATACTACGATAGATGTTATTTTTTTGAAGCGTCTATAAATCCGACCAGTTAATTCAACTTTAGGTCTTTCTACTGGTTTGACATTAGGGAAGTTTTCCGCTAATACACCTGATAGACCATTATTAAGCGAAGCTCGTAATTCCACAATTTTTTTTTTTAACCATCTAATGTTATATGTTGGTTTAGAATAATTAAGTTAACAATAGCTTTAAATAGCTCAAAATCTGCCTGTTTTTGGGTTAATAGCTGATATTTAATAAAATGTGGTATAATAATAGAATAAACATCTTTGACGGATTTTACAGAATAATTAGCTTGGCCCGTTTTTTTACACCAAAAAATGACTTAATTTGATATAATGTTGCTATATCTCTCCCATGTAAATTTATAGCAAAAATTGCTTGAACTCTTCAGCCTAATGTTCGGGTATTACTCTTTATGATAGAAATAATGAACTAGCCCTCTGCATCCGTGAATCCAGTAACCCAATTAGGATTAAGAAGAATGATACTATTATCGTCTAAGATTTGAATGCCTTTAATACTTGAATTTTTAACCCATATTAAATGAAAAGTTCTTTTTATAATCATTAGATCAGCTCTAAGGTTTGGGTTGGCAAGACAACCTACTAATACACTAATAACATCTGAATTATGCGGGCCTATTCTATCAGATATTCTCATTTTAGTGTGGAATTGTCTAGACAGTAAAAATAAAGGTGTAACCTTTAAATTAAAAAATTGGTGCAGAATAAATTTATCCAGTCGACTGTACATTAAGCATCAATTAATAAATTGACACCCACAAGTGACCCAGTCTGTTGCAATAAATAAAAAAGAAAAACTATTTACTGACAGTCTTGTATTATTATCTAGATATTATCAATAATAATATTTTAACTGTTTTCACTCGTGTCGCCAAAAGAAAGTATAAACTCTCCTTAAAGAATCCCGTCGGAAACTTAGAAATAAATAAATAGATTATTAAAACTCCTTACATACTTCATGCAAAAATATTTAGGAAAAATATAAGCCTTTATTTATCTCACGACTATCATATATATGTGAGGGGTTAGAAGAACTTTTATATTATATCCAAATACCAAAAATAGAAAGAAACACTTCCGAATAAATATATTATTTAAATTTATAATCCTAATTTATAATACATAGATGGATGTAGAAAAGGTAAAACTAATTTTTTTGGAGTAGATGAACCCTTTATATAAATAGAATGTTGATTAATAGTTCCTATTTTTTGAATTGTACAATCAAGATCAAACTTATTTCTGATAACTTTAGCTAGATATTGTACTTCTTCTAATTTAAACCTATTTGTTGCTATTCTAACTCCAGGTTTAACTCAACCCCCGCCCCCATCGTACATTATTAACACTGCTAATGCCAATGGAGTTATATATTTTTCTATATCCGAACTTATTACCTTTTTTATGAGTGCAAAACATTTTATGTATTCAATTAAAACTTCTGAATGTAAAAGTATTAAACTCATATCCATAATATTCTTGTATTTGCTCTCCTTTTTTTTGATCTTCTAATATATATTCTAGGTTCTAAATTAGAACAATAACCTCTACTATAAAAAAAAAATCATATAACCAGAATAAGTAATCTTTATGGACTATACTTTGTCTATAAAAAAGTCTTGTACCTTCTACAGATCTGCTATTAGCATAATAATCCCCTAATAATGACCCCACTATTACAGATATAACATCTTCATAGTGAGGACCTATTCGAGAAGCAGCTTTTACTCTAGTATGAAACATAAGATTATTAAAATAATATTTACTATATGTGGATATAATATTGTTTCTTTGACCAAGTAGTAGTAACGCTAAATAATTGGTGTCTTCTATTATATTTAATATATACGATTTAGGGCCACCTAGTTTTTGCACCACTTTTAATAATTCACTTTTTTTAAAATATATCTACCAAGATAAGGAGTAGTTTGTTCATATTGAAAAAACTTAGTAATAGCCTGATGATAGCTACTATAGCTTTAGCCGCTTCGCGGATAGAGTTATAGGTATTCAGCTCTAAATCAGTAACTTCTATCTTTACTCTTTTAGATTGAGAAAGTCTATTTTTAAGATTAGATACATGCGTATGGTTAACACCAAAACGAGATCCAGCTGTTTTAAAAATATTATATTTAGGTTTTAAAAGATCTATATAATATTGTTCTCGTTTTAGTAAATCAGCTGGATCACAATACTAAAATTAGAGTGCCCGTGTTTTAAAATCGCTTTATAAATATACATCGTAGGGTTAGAAATTAAATAATGTAAACTAAAATATTGATAAATTCTTTTACGTAAATCAGCACCCGACCCTACATATGTTTTGGAATCTATTAAATTCCTTCATAAATCCAGGGTTATAACTAATCATCAGGTTTAGAATATGTTCTATATGTATTCATACCTATTTTTATCTCCTCAATAAACGCTAATCCTTCGGGTGTCAAGTGAGCTTTATCTTTCATCAACATCGCTACTTTATAAAAATCAGCATAATTAAATATTTTATCACCTTGTAACGGATATTTATAAAAGAACGGAATTATTTTGTCAAGAATGTCCGATAATTTGGTTACAATAAATTCCACTGAATATGCTTTTTCATAAAAGACACCACATGCCAGGTACTTCGCAAAACTTTTTATTAATTCAGCATCACGAGAATATTGACCTACTGAAAAACGTAATATAACTTGAGTTCCAAATTTTGCTGTTTTAGATTTTCGAGTTATAACTTCAAAACAACGTCACCGTCTACGAATCCAGCTAACCAGTGAGGATCTTTAATTTCTTGATTATCAATTGTAGGTCTACCAAATGGTTTGATATCCGGAAAATATTTTCTTAAACTAGGAGTTGGACCATTATTCATGGAGCATCTAATACTAACAATTTTATTTAAACCTTCCGGAGTAAGATGCTCTTTTCGTTCCACAACCTTTTTAAAGTCAGCTCTTTTTTAGTAATTAAAGGATATTTCTCGAAATAAGGGATAATAACATTAGTTAAGTCTTTAATGGATTGTATAGAAAAAATAACAGAACCTTTAGTTTTTTTATGTTTATTGTTCCAACCCCAAAAAAGAGTTGTATTTGTTTTAATAGTTCCAGATCTTTAATGTGCAAATTAATAACAAAAGCTGGTTGCACCCTAAGTTTAATCCGGGGTTTTTGACAATAAAAACAACCCTATTTACTTTTCTTATAACTCATAGAAGTTATCTTATATAACATAGAAGAATGGAAATAAGGAGTAACAATAGACATAGAACTTTGTCTAATGTAAATACGATACTGATTTTTTCTACGAACTCGTAATGTACATTCTAATCTATACCTAATTATAAGTACATTCATTAATCGAATTACATCTTCTATTGAATAAGAATCAGTACATATTATTAAGCCATGTCGTTCAACAGATCCATCTCCCATTATAAGATGAGCTAAGGCAATAGGAGTTAAAAGTTCATAAATATTTTGAGGCACTATTTTAACACCATTTGGATAAAATAAAGAATGAAGTTTAGTTAAACAAGGCATGGATCGAGTAAAAAATTGTAATTCAGTAGTTTGCTTTCCAAATCTAGTTTGTATTCTTAACATGGGATAAGAAGAACAGTAATGAGATAAGGATCAAAAGACAGATCAAAAATACCCACCATGAGCTCCAGATTGTTTAAATCCTAATCGTGCATTTTTTTTTGTGTTTTTAGATGCAAACGTTAGTCAGCCGTCTGATAATAATAGTCCAATAATAATATCACGAGTATAAGGAATAAGTTTCACCATTGATAATTGTTTTAGAGTAAATTTTACACCTACTGTAGAAGTTAAATTTGTACCTCAAATTACTAAAGCTTTTTGGGAGGCATCGGCGAAACCCGCTATGAAATCAGATTTATTTTTATTTTCTTTATAAATAGCTAATTTATGCACATCAGCATTACTATATATCTTTACTGGTGTATATAAGCTTAAGTAAATATTAAAAGTTTCAAAGAAACCCTCTGCAAGTACTGACATAGCAGGATCACTTACTTCATCCATTAAATATAATAGTTTAAAAGAAGGGAAAGCTATTAATATTAATATTAAAGCAGGTGTAATTGTTCAGACTAATTCGATTAAAGTCAATAGACCACGAGATTATTTAAGTTTTATAATATAACGACCTTTAAAAGGGGGGGTTTTTACTGTTAGATTTGACACAGTAAGAAATTGCGGATTGGAAACAGTTTAAAGCTATAGCTGCTTGACGTAATGAAGAATAAATTGTTGTCTCACTTGTTTCTAAATCAAAAACCTCTACCTCTTTTCTTTTAGGGTTAGAAGCTAATATTTTTGCTTTAGTCGCATCAGATGCTTTTCGACCAGTAGCTGCGGCCCTTATTTTAGCCAGATGTTCTTCTGAAAAGATTCGAGCACTCAGTTTGACTTTTGTCGCTTCCGTGTGTTTATATCCTAAAGATGAACCTGCTTCCTGTAAGATATTATAATCCGGCTCAAATAATTTTCCCTGTCAATGACATTTTCGGGTTCACAATATTCTAAAATATCTAAACTAAATTCAGAATGTCCGTGTAGTAATATAGCCTTATAAATAGCCATATTTCCATTCATTAAAACATTAATATTATAATAAGATTTTAACCGCCTAACTAAATTTACTGAAGAACCAATATACATTTTACCATTTTTCAGATTTACCCATCGGTAAATTCCTGCCAATCCTTTATTATCAGTAAAAATAGCCAATTTTTAGTTTCGGCATTGTTATAACTAACAACAGGAAAATTAGTCTCTCTCATAATAACCTTTTGATTTTATTTTCTATAGGCTTTTAAGCCTCATGATTATATTCTTTTGAACTTATAGATCTAGAACAACAAAGAATAGCGAATTCTTTAGATCATGACTTTTTAATATTTTAGTTTTTCTTCTTTTTTAGCTGAAAGCTATTACATAAACTGTTATTGCTGTATAAAGTATATTAAGCTAATGCTCTTTTTATATACTATACTACTTATAGAAATATTAATTTACTTAAATTATTATTTTTCTTGTATATTTAATCTGCTGCTACGTAATTAGCAACTGTGGTCTATTGGACTATATCTTTAATCTATTCAAATGCGGCGCGGCTCCTTATTTTTACGGCGTAACCGCTTTTTTCTAGGGAAACGGAGCACAATGCAAAAACAAAACAGAAAATTTCACAAATAGTCTCTGAGGAACCTACTTAATACATTTTGGTTTCCTGCTGATTGTCCATTGTTATATCTCAATTATTATCACTTAATAAGTAAATTGAGCTTTAAGAGTTTCCAGCATATAGTGAAAATTCAGATACAATTACTTTAAGAACGGAGTTTTAGTAAAGAATCCTCCGCCCACTAGCACTAATGGGGTGATAAGTAAAATTTCTCGTCTATTAGCGTTAAGAAATGTATCTGGGCATTTTATTTTTATACAATAACTTAAATTAAAACAAAATATCTTCGGAAGCGCCCCGACCTACGCGCTTAGTCAAGGGTGACACCCCTGAAATTCACCCTCTAGGACCATTCGTTACAGTCCATATTAGCTTTGCTACTACTTGTTTATTTCTATACTATAGAAACTACGACTAATATACTCTTCCTCTATTCATTGTAACTTTAATTTTTTTGATATTTTCGTCATCCTTCAGAAGTCAAATGTGCCTTATTATTCAATAGTTCTGCGATTTTACAAAAATCTTCAAAATCTAATGCTTTGGATCCTTGAAGAGTATATACTCTAAATAGTGGGATAATTTTATCTAAGATGTCTGATAATTTTACAATAGTAAATTCTACATTGTCTCTTGAATTTATTAATATACCACAATTAAAGTATTTCAAAATTAAATCTAGAAGAGCTCTATCTCTTTTATGTTGGGATATACTAAATCTTAGTTGAGTTTTACTACTAATTTGAATGTAGTATTTTGTAGAATCGCACAATGAAAACACCCTTCAGCCTCAGTAAACCCAGCTAATCAATGAAGATTTATATTTTTAGGTAATTCGACTTGAGGACGAGCGACGGGAGTGATATATGGGAAAGCAATTTTTAAAGCATTAGATAAACCAAAATTCATAGATGCCCTTATTGAAATAATTTTGTGTAAACCTTCTGTCGTCAAATGTTTTTTTTTACTCATTAATTCTACAACCATTTTAAACAATTCAAAATCAGCTGATTTTTGAGTAATTAAAGGATACTTATTGAAATGAGGGATTATTGCATTAGTTAAATCTCTAATAGATTCAACAGAATAAGTTGCCGTATAATTCTTT
>Ga0307507_10000898_pt1 | contig 66091 bp, 26 predicted proteins | sample 7_EM_MG_FD_207223 | JGI IMG/M metagenome (GOLD analysis project Ga0307507, IMG submission 207223) | Populus trichocarpa ectomycorrhiza microbial communities from riparian zone in the Pacific Northwest, United States - 7_EM | ecosystem: Host-associated > Plants > Roots > Unclassified | place... | reverse complement strand
TTACCCCGTGGCCCCCCCCCCCCCCCCCTAGAGCCATTAAAGGCATAAAGGGGATTTATCTGTTCTACCATCCTAATACCAAAAGACAAAAGTGGGATGTGTGTACCTAGGTATCTTTTATGCCTAGGCCTTAGTTACTAGGCCCTCTTTAAGGGCACCACTCTATTAAGAGAAGATAAGGAAAACCATACAAGGTTATCCAGCTAACGGTTTTAGTAGTATTACGGCAGTATGGCAAGTAACCGCATGCTCCGCGGGCGACCGCCCTAGGGGTTAGGAGGGGCCGTATATTTGCTCGTACGTTTGTTTGTTCGCGCGTTTACTTGTTTATCAATATAAGGTCGTTAATGCTTTCAATTTGGGGGTTAGGGGATGTTATTAAGTACTGTCCATCCATGTTGGATCGTACAGGTGCCCTAGATAGGAGAACAGTAGTAATTGTCATATTGTAGAGGGCCAATAGTGGTGGTTTTCAAGATCTCACCATCCGAAATTTTTTTACCACTGCCCTTAACGCCCACAACCACCACCAGGTCCTGTCCGCACGCTATACAACGTCTCTGCGTTGGCTCTGGATCTGAGCTTCAAAGACCCAGGTTCGTAGCCATCACCACGTACAGGTGCAGAGTCCGATTTCGACGGTTAGCTTATTAAATTATAGGGGATTATATAAGAATTACTTTCTTACTATTATTGTTATAACCTTAAATAACTAGCCTTAACTTTTTAAATAGGGCATTAGTAGCTTTACCCTTAATCTTATTAACTATTTTTAATTTAAAGATACAAACTCTATTAAACTTAATAGGGTTATACTTCTTAAATTTAAAAACTCCTTTTATAATAAGACTGTTAATCTCCTACTTATTAGATACTTAGAAAGGGACTTCTAAAGTTATAATATAGCCTTCCTTTTAGAGTTGTTTTATAAGCTTAAAGTCCGCCTTCTCTTTAGCTGTTATAAAGGCTATTAATAACTTAACTCTACTCTTAATAGTGGTAATAAATTGCTCTTTAAAATTAATAAGATGTTAGTAATTTTATAATCCTTTTAAGCGACCTCTACCGCGTTATAGTTGCGGCATATCTGCTATAATTATATTAGAATTATAGTTGCCTTTTAGAGTATATTAATTATGGTTCTCCTCTAGGGTATCCTTTAAGGTATTCTATAAAGGCTTAAAACTATTATCCCTATAGTAGGGCTTAATAATAGTTAAGTAGAATTAAGTGGGTTTATAGGGCATCTAAAGAGTATAAGTTTAACCATTAATTATAATAAGTTTATATAGGCCTAACTAGCCTTTCTTCTTACACTATACCTATACTTTAGATTAGAGTAGCAGATCTATTATTATTAAGGTGTTTAAACCGTTTCTTATTTTTAGTATATTGTTAACCTAGTATATAGCGTAGATGCGGCGCACCTCCTTTATTGCCTTATAGATAGCCTTAGCTTATTATATAATAGATAAAGATAGTAGAGAATTATTAGTTATTTAAGGGTAGGCGTTAAAGACTAGTAATATAGGTATAAGCCTATCTAGGCTAGCAAAATTGTTAATAGCCTTAATAGCCATCTATAAGATAAGCTTTTTATTAGCGCCCTCTAGTTCTAAAGAAATAATTTTATATGCTTAGTATAATAGTGTATAATATCGTTTTACTTTTTTAATACTATTATATGCCTTAATAGGGACTTCCTTAACCTTAATTTCCATTACTTTTACCTATTACTAAAACTCTATAGATAAGAAGTTCCTTCCTATATTATAAATAACTTAATTAGGGGGTTTTAGGTAGATATTAATCTAGTATAATTAAAGAGTATTCTATGTGTTCCTAGCTAATATATCCTTTAGGAAATATACAGCTTAAAAGAAAGTTAAAAGGTTAATAACTTAGAGTACTAGCTTACTGCTAAAATATATAATAATAATAATAATATAGAAGTTAAAGTTATAGTTATCTTTAAGGGTGAACTTAAATCGGCTAGGGGACTTCTGGTTTATTTAGTAGTAATAGTAGTACTTTATAAGATGCTTAATTATCTTAGCCTTAACTTTATAACCTATTTACTAAAGAACCCTAAGCAATCTATAAACTAATAGGTAACTAAAGTAATAGTATAGTTAACGTAACTCTAACTTAGTTAAATAGCTCTAAGTAACGCTCCTTTCTAGCTATTAAAGGAGCAACTAAGGGTAACCCTACTTATATATAACAGGCACCCAATTATCTCCCTAAACAAGTATATTTTTAAGGTTATTAAGCTTAACGCCTAACTTATTTATATCTTAAATATAGAATAGAAACGGGGTTTTTATAGGAATAATATAAAAAGTAATATATCCTAATAGGGTTTAGACCTTAATTATACTAAAAGAGATTATAGTACCCTTATTAAAGTAAATTGTATATTAGCCTACCATTAATTGGTTAATTTAAATAGAGCTATTAAGCTGCTAAAGAGCTTGAACTTAAGGTTCTCCTACTATAGATACTTCTACGGCTCTAGTATCTAGCATAATACTATAGAAGATGTTTGTTAAGTATCTATTATTAAAGGAGAATATGGAACTTTCCTTTAGCTTATTAAAGATATCTAACTTTATAACAGAATGGAGCGTAGATTAGTTATTAAGGATAGTAACGGTTTGTGTGCTATTTACCTTACTATACGTAGTAAAGTATTAGTTGGGAAAGTAGTCCTTAATTTCCATATCTATAAGGAGCTATTTAGCCTTATTAACCTTACCCTTAAGATCTTCTTTGCCTTTATATTAAACTAGGAAGCTTTAGAAGTAGGCTATAGTAACCTTATAATTTTTAACATTTTATGCGCTCTAGCGAAACTTATTATATGCCTCTTTTTGTCTATTAAGAGGGTGCTTAGTTAATTAGTAATTTAGCTTCTTATAAATATAGCATTTCTTTTATTAATTATTTTAAGATAAACCTCCATAAGGACCTCCACAATTGCTTTATAGTTAATATTAATTATACCCTTTACTATATCCCTTACCCCAGCCACTATATATTTAATTAGTCTAGTTATAATTATATTAGTTAGTTGGGTCGATTAAAGTAGGTTAGGGTTAAGTGTTAAATTACTATACTTTTTAAGAGCGTAGAGCGGTGCTAATAGAGGATCTTAATTAAGTATATATTCCTTTATAAGTATTTGCAGGATTAAAGAGGGTAAGGTTACATTCTTTAATACCTTAGTATGCGCTAATAACTTAATTATATAGGCTAAAGTCCTTTTAATATAATTTAAATAAACCATACTAAATTATCTAAAGTTAATTAAAGAGCTTTTAAAGATAATTAAGTTAAGAGGTATCTAGGTTTATAGTAATAATTCTTAGAAAGGTAGTCTCTCTCTACTCTAATATATACTGCTATTTATTCTCTTCTGTTTTAAAGTGGCATCTTGTCTTATATATTACTTAGTTAAAATTATATCCTTTTCCTGCCAAATAATTATAATAGAAGGTACTAGCGTGGCCCTTAAGTATAACAGAATAAGCGTTATAATATTAGCTAGGTTCCAGTCTAACCTTCTAGTAATAGTTATAGAAGATACGCAGCTTTAAATTAAGAATATTATATAGTTCCCCGTTAAACCTCTTCTCCTAGTCTAAGTAGAGCTTTATAAGCTCTGTAAGCATTTTTAAGATACCTCTAAGCGGTATTAGGCTATATTAAAATTATATTAGAGATTAAGGTAGGGATTGCTTTATAGGCTATAGTAAAGATATAGATTTTAATAGAACACAGCGTAGTACCTAATCTTACTATAATAGAGTTTAAAGGTTATTAAATTATGAAGTAAGGGGATCTTGCGCTTGCTCTTAAGGGGTAGTAGTTAAAGTTACAGGTTAAATTAGTAGAAGCGATAGATATAGAACATAAGAACTTATACCTAGAGTAATGGAATTAGGACGCGTCTCTGTTAGTATATTATTTAGATTTTATTATAAGTTAAGCTTCTTTTTATTGCGTAGTTAGTGCTTAATCTCTTATAGAGTTTATTTATGCTCTTCTTTTATGTTAATAACTTGCTTCTGGATATTGTCTCTAATAGTACCCCTATTTATAGGGACAAATACTCTATTCTCCTAAAGAAAAATATGGAAGTCTTATATAATATCTTTTTTTATAAGAGCCTATATTTCCTTTATCTATTTAACAAAGTCCTCCTTTATGTAATACTATAGCATGGTGTCGTTGTATTCGCGGTCTGTATAGTATACTATACGGTATACTAAGAATCCGTTTAGGTCCTATTGCTTGGCGTTTATAGGCTTAATATCTATATCCTATATCTCTAGGTTAATATCTTTCTTATACTACTTTAGGTAGGTTAACGCTATAATAGCTATTATTTTATTAATAGAAAAATAAGGAGAATAAGGGTTGTTTAATAGGGTGTTATATATTAAAGGTAAGTAGGGTTTTTAGTTTTATAGGATCTTATAGGTTTGCTGTTAAAAGGTAGGCAATTTAAGATATAGTTAATACGTTTTGGACGTTAACTTAGGACCCTAGGTTTAGTAATACTTTTAACCTAAAGTACTTAACTAAATCTTTGTAAACGTAGTTGTTCTGCATAATAGACGCAACTTGGTATCTCCTAGTATTTAGTAACACTTTTGTTACTAATTTTCCGCAAGTCTAAGGTAGCACAGCATTGCTGGGATCCATTCTATATAAGCGTATATAGTACCCCTACACAAGACTGTCTCTTCTATTAAAAACCTTACTGTTTTATAGTTGTGTATTCAACCACTAATTAGTGTTAGTAATATAAGGTAAATCACCAGTACTACTTAAGTAGATACAGTGACGTTGATTAATGATGTATAATTTTTAATTGGAATGAGGAAGGGCGAAGAGCTTAAGGCTCCTTGCCACGCTAGTGCCGCGACAACACATAACAACTGCTTGCTTTATTCCCGATACTACTTATCTAAGCTTATACTATAAGAGTATAACTATAAGATTTATAATAAAGAACTTCTTATAATTATATAAGCGTTTAAAGAAATTTAACTAAAACTCTTCTTAGTAGAACCTAACTAACTAACTAAAGTCCTTATAGATTATTATAACCTTAAATACTTTATAACTATAAAGCAACTAAATTAACGCTAAGTACGCTAGAATAAATTCCTTTCTAGTTTTAACTTTAAAATTGTATATAGGCTAGGAGTATAAGGTACTAAGCTTAATAGCTGTAACGGGACTAGCCCAGTTACAGTAGGAATGTCTTGGTGAAACACTTAACAGATAAATTCCAACGCTTTGATTAAATTCTGCCAAATTCTGCCAAGTTAATTAAATTCTGCCAAATTCCGCCAACTTAATTAATTTCCACTAGTCTCCACCAAATTCCACTAACGTAATGGAATTTAGTTAAAACCTGTTAAAATCCACGTGGGCTTGTGCCCACGCGTCTACTGCCAAGACTATAAATATTTAGTTATAAGTTTCCTATATTCCTTTCTCTTCTTCACGCAACGTCTTATACTCTATAAGAGCTATATACTCTTAGATTTAGATAGAATTTATATTATTCCTTTAAATCTTCCCTAAAGCCTCTTCGCGCCCTTACATTACATTGCATTAAAATAACTACTATTAAAATAGCAAACAAACCCAAATCCCTTTTAATAACTATAAGTATTATAACCCTAGTCAGGGAACAGTTAACTATAATACAACAGTCCTTTATGGACGCCTTAGCTTAGTAGCGGGCTGCACTAGAAGCCCAGAACCAGCAATTAATAGAAGCACTCTATAAAGAACTTCGTAATGTTAAGGCATTTACGTTATAGACCCTAATAGCAACACCTATAAATAAAATTAAAATAACGGTACCTAAACCTAATACGTTAAATGCGAATACTAAACTAGTAATAGTAGCTTAACCTACACCTATAGTGAACCTAGTACCTATTATAAAATCCAAAAAGCCCCCTAATCCTCTAATGTTTAATGGAAACCAAAATAACCTATATCCCTTTATAACTAAGCTCCGTCTTAAACTCTTAATAAACTATAATTAATACCCCATTAAGGCTAGTAAGGTTAGCTATGGAATGTCTTGTTTAAGCAAGGACGCTGCATAAACTATAGATCCATTCTTCCGCAATAACACTTTTATTAATTTTAAAACCTTTATCTCTCTGCTAGAACAAATGTATAATAACACCAGCCGCAAACATATAGCTGTTACTAAATTTAAAAACCTATAATAACGGAACCGAGACTTTACTAGCTTCATTTTAGAATTTTTAGGCCTTATTAGTAAACTGGATTAGAATAAAGCCGCTAGAGTTACTGCCCTTTAATAAGCTATTTCGGATGAGATTAGAGCCTAGTTAGTAGGTAGAGAACTGCCGAAAAACCTGTCCAAATTTGCTATAATATATTAATAAATTAACAAAGACCTTTGATATAACAAATAGACTTATTCTCTAAAGTTAACTACACCTTGCGTTTAAAACTCCTCAAAACTGGTATATACTCTAAAGTGTGATCTTTCTCCAAGACCTAAAAGCCCTATATATAACCCTATAGACCTCAATACCACCTAATTCTATACACCCTTGGGAACTGATAAATGAAGAACACAAGCCATAAATGGAGAATATTTTGGATGCGGTAAAAAAGGATATATTTAAAAACGTTACCGAACTTACCCTTTTAAAAAAGTCCGCCGTAGTTCCTTTTAATCCTTAAGTTGTACCTAATCCTTAAATTATACCCGTTCTTCAAGCTGTACTTATTCCTCAAATTGTACCCACGCTATAAATCATACTTAGACGTTATAAAGCACCTTGCCTTTAGTTAACTTGGAAAACGAATTATCCTAGGGCCAAGTTGTGCCTTAGGATAAAAAGTGGAAGAGTATAAGTGTCTAGGCTCTTCTAGCGCTAATATACAACATAACTCCCTTAATATACTTGGCGAAATTTAAATACTTAGAAAATGGAAGGAAGTACAAATCCTTATAGACAGCGGAGCCACTAGCATGGGCTTTATTAATATAAACTACACGAAAACTCAACGCCTAAATTTAAAGAAATTTAATAAGCCCTAAGGCCTATAAGGCTTTAATGGCAAACCCTTAATATATAGCGAAATAACGCACTACGCTCTTATAAAACTGCGGATAGGTAAATACCTTAAATATATTTCCCTATTTATAACACCCTTAAAGCACTATAAGATAATACTTAGATATAGATAGCTAAAACAACACAACCCTTTAATTAGCTGGGTTAAAGAAACACTAAAGTTCTATACAACCTACTGCTAAAGTTATTGCTTGAAAAACCATTTGCCCTATAAATATACATATAACTATTTAAATTCAATATAATATAAATTACCCTTACTATAAACCTCAAGCCAATATAATAAATCTATAACTGCTAATTATAGTAAAGAATACGAAGATGTTATGTTAAACCCTCTCAAAATCTATATAATATAGGCCGTGCCTTTTATCTTATTAGTAAAAAGACGAGATTATAAAATCTTTGCTATAACTATGGAAGACATTAAGAAAGCACTAGAACCGAAATAGTATCCTAATCCTTAACCTTTTATATCTAAAGAGTACCATAACCTAATTAATAAGTTTAAAAAATAATTTGTAGACTAACTAGCTCCATACTAAGAGAAGCATAATTTTAAGATAGAACTTAAGCCTGGCATAACACCAAAGTTCGGTCTGCTATACGGCATATTACAAGAAGAACTGCTTGTAATGCAATAATACCTTAACAAGCATCTAGAAAAAGAATTTATTTGCCCTAGTTAATCTCTATTTACCTTACCTATGCTATTTATTAAAAAGCCAGGAGGAGGCTTAAGATTCTATGTTAATTATTAAGCTCTAAACACAATTATAATTTAAAACCGATATCTAATTTCCTTAATTTAAGAGACGCTTAACTAATTAGTAAAGGCATAGTACTTTATAAAGCTTAACATAATCACTACCTTTAATAAAATTTATATATGTAAGGGAGATAAGAAGTATACAGCCTTTTGTATATAATAGGGACTTTTTAAATACCTAGTAATGCTATTTAGTATAAAGAACGGTCCCAGTATATTTTAGCAATACGTTAATAATACACTTTGTAAATTCCTTAATATATTTGTTACCATATATATTAATAATATCTTAATCTATTTATCCTTGCTTTCTAAACATTAAAAACATATTAGAATGGTCCTTAAACGCTTATAAGACGCGGGCTTATAATGCGATATTAAGAAATACAAGTTCCACGCGTCCAAAGTTATATACTTAGGCTTAATTATATCCTATAACGGAATTAAAATGGACCCTAAGAAAGTCGCTGCAATTATAAACTAAGAAAGTCCTAGCAATATATAGGATATTTAAGGATTTCTAGGATTCGCAAATTTCTATTAATAATTTATTAACTACTTCTTAGAAGTTGCTTAGCCGTTAGTAAACCTAATAAAGAAAAATTTAAAATTTAAATAGACCGCTAGATATAAACAAGCTTTTAATAACTTAAAATATTACTTTATAACTGCTCCGATCCTTACTTACTTTAACCTTAACCTTAAATATATTGTTAAAACGGACTCATTAGATTATATGCTAGGGGGAGTGTTATTACAATATAATAAGAATGGCGAACTATATCTAGTAGCCTTTCTCTCCTGGAAACTCGTCCCTGCTAAATTAAACTATAAGATATATAATAAGGAACTACTTATAATTATTAGATGCTTTAAATAATGGCGTTCTAAGCTAGAAGGATTGTTGTTTCTAATATGCGTGTTAACGGACTATAAGAACCTGCAATACTTTATAACTATAAAATAATTAACACAGCGCCAAATTTGTTAGGCCGAATACCTCTTATAATTTAACTTTAAGATTATATATTAACTGGGCAAACTTAATTAAAAGCCTAATATATTAACACAACGATTACAGAACTTACCTATAAACGCCTTAGATAAATGGATTATAAATTAATTACGGATCTTATTGCCCCCTAAATGTTTTAAAAAACTATATCCTATATTTCTAGATATGGAACTTAATAGGAATAAATTAGAAGTTAATAAATAGGAAATTGAAATTAATAAGCTAATAAAATACAAATATAAGAACAATGTATAGATAGTAGATATAATAAAGGCAATCTAAACTGGAAAACAATAGTATAAGGATATTACACTCGCTAAATGCGAAATTTAAAATAATTAATTGTACTATTAACAGAAGATGGTAGTTCCAAATTCTAAACCTTTATAATTTAAGATACTTGAATTTGTACACAACTCCCTTATAGTAGGATATCCTAGCCGTGCAAAGACCTATAAGATTGTTTAATAAGCATATTACTGGCCTATAATGCACAACTATATACGGAAATACGTTCAAGCATATAGGATGTACGTGCGTGGAAAAACCTCTTATATAAAGAAGTAAGGAGTACTTCAACCACTACCAATCCTAATGTAAAGATGGCGTGATATCTTAATTAACTTTGTAGTTAACTTGCCTAGTAGTAATGGGTTTACGAATATTATAGTAGTAGTTAACCGTCTTATAAAAATACAATATATGATTCCTATAGACTTAATTAATGCGATATTAGTAGCCAAATGTTTTATTAAGCACGTCTTTAAGCTATACGGACTTCCTAATATAATAATATCTGACTATAGAAGCCAGTTTATTTTAGACTTCTAGTAAGCTCTATGTAAATAATTAAGTATTTAAATATAACTTTTAACTGCGTTTTATCTAGAGATAGATAGTTAAATAGAAATTGCGAACGCGATTATAGAATAATACTTATAAATATACTACTCCTACCTGTAAGATGACTGGGAAAAATGGCTACCTTTAGCTAAGTTTACTGCAAATAACACAATAAATATATTAATAGGCATAACACCGTTCTACGTAACCTACGGATAAAACCCTTAACTTAGATTTAAGCCATAACCCAATATTAATATAATAGGACCCACAATTAAACGGATCCAGTTAATTAACGCATATAACTTTACTAATTAAATAAAGCAGTTAACGGAATTGTTATAAAGTGAGTTAACATACGCTTAAATATTATAGGAATAGCATGTAAATAAAGGACAAGCTCCCGCATAGGACTTTAAGAAAGGTAATATAGCTTACCTAAGTACACAAAACCTAAAGACTCAACGGCCTTTAAAGAAACTTAATTAGAAGTTTGCAGGCCCATACTAAATTAAGAAGAAACTAAGCCTATATACCTATAAGCTTAAACTACTAACTAAAATAAAAATATACCTAACGTTTTATATAAGCTTGCTATAACCCTTAAGAGACAATCCTATAACTTATGAAATTCCGCCGCTACCTCCCATAATTGTTAACAACGGCAATAGTTTATACTTTATTAACTTAATTAATGATATATAATGGAAAATATAATCTAAATAATTTAAACTTCTTGTTAAATAGGAAGGATATAAAACATAAACCTAGGAAACCTATAAACAGGTTAAGGCCGACGCGCCTTCCTTAGTAAAAGAATTCTATAAAGACTATCCTTTATGGCCTGCTCTGGCTAGATGGACATAATATAAAGGTAAATAACTACCACCTAACATAAAGATATAAAATATAATAGCAGGAAACTCAAAATTAAAAAGAACTTAAACTATATTATGACGCTTATAAGGCGATAAGTTATAAATTCTTAACTAAATTGAATTGTTTTGGACCTTTGGCCAAAGGGGGGGGTACTATAATGGGACTAGCCTAGTTACAGTAGGAATGTCTTAATAAAACACTTAACAGATAAATTCTAACGCTTTAATTAAATTCTGCCAAATTCTGCTAAGTTAATTGAATTCTGCCAAATTCCGCTAACTTAATTAATTTCCACTAGTCTCTACTAAATTCCACTAATGTAATGGAATTTGGTTGAAACCTATTAAAATCCGTATAGGCTTGTACCCACGCGTCTACTGCTAAGACCACGAATATTTAGTTACAAGTTTCCTATATTCCTTTCTCTTCTTTACGCAACGTCTTGTACTCTGCAAGAGCTATATACCCTTAGATTTAGATAGAATTTATATTATTCCTTTGAATCTTCCCTAAAGCCTCTTCGCGCCCTTATAATAGCCTAATATATTATTTACAAGACCTCCCTTAGTTAAAAGATAACCCTTATAATTAATTCCAATAATAGATAATCCTAAAAGTATAAAACTTAGCCCTAGGTATACTACCTAAAATAGAACTAATTGCACCTTAGCTTTATACTATAGAACTAAAGTTACCCCCTAAAATTAACAAGCTTATTACTGTAGTATATAATACCTTTGTTAACCTATTACTGTATTAACTAATTACTATAAAGATTGCTAGCACCTATATACTACCTACTAATCTCTAAAGCTTAGGCTAGATTAATATAGTAGTCTTAAAAGTAAAAGAGAATAGGCTCTATTATAGAGGCCATCTATTTATCCCTAACTTAGAAGACCTATAATAATAACTAATCTAAATGGCCTATACCCTCCGGTTAAGTGGCTATATAGGTAAAAAAGGAACCTATAAGCTCCTTAGCTAATACTGCTTCTAGCCTAAAATAATAGACTTAGTTAAATACTTTATAAGTGCCTACTATAGTTATAAGTATACTAAAGCGTTTTATATAAAGTACTAAGGACTACTATACCATCTACTAGTACTTATACGCCAATAGGCAAATATTGCTATAGATTTTATTATTAACTTACCGCCTTATAAATAATATGGCCAAACCTATAAGAACATCCTTATAATAATATACTAACTTATAAAAGAACGCCACTATATCTTAACTAAAGGCGTAGCTATTAGCAACGTTGCTAATACCTTCCTCTATAAAGTTTACTAACTATATAGGTTACCTAACTCTATTACGTCTAACTAAGGCATATAATTTAACTCTAATATATAAAGGCAGATCTACTAACGCCTTAGTATCTCCGTTAAGATATCTATATTCTTTTACTATAAAACTACTAGATAACCGGAAAACGCCAACGCTAGTATAAAGGCGTACTTATAATAGGTAGTTGCCTATAGTTAGGATAACTAGGTAGACTATCTTCTGCTAGGTAAATTTGTAAGCTTGCAGTATAGGAGAATTAAATAAGTGACTTAATTCTAAATCTATGGAAATCAAGTAAACTAAATACATGAAAGTAGACCCTGAACTCCGAACTCTATAACCTAATATTTAACCATATCCAAGATATACAAGGGTAGGGTAGATCCTGTCTCGGAGCATCTTAGGCGACAATCTTGTGTCTTAGCGTAGTGCTGGTAAACTGTTACAAAATTTATAGCAAACAACTATATTTTAGCTACTATAGGACTTACCCCATTCTTTATAAATAAAGGTTATTACTTATAATTTAGTATAGAGCTACCAAAGCCTATAAATAAGAAACTGCTATATGGAAAACGCCTTAAGATACTACTTATTAACTAGTATATAGACTATATAAAAGATCTACTTAACTACTATAAAGGAGAGATGGCCTAGGCCTAAGCAAAATAGGCTTACTTTGCTAACTATTATAGAACACCACTATCTAAAATACGTGTTAGCGATTAGGTATAGTTAGATATATATAATATCTCTATATGGAGGCCTATAAAGTCACTTAATTATAAGAACCTTAACTCCTACCAGATTAAATAAATTATTAATAGGGGAGCTATATATAAACTAGAGCTTCTGCCCGCCTTAGCTACCTATAGGGTGTGGCCCGTATTTCACCTATAGCTACTATACCTTTACTAGCCTAATCCTTTATTAGGATAAATATAGCCTAAACCCCTACCGGTACTAATCTAAGATAAGAACGAAGATAAGAACTATAAAAAGTAAACCGTTAAACAAATTATTAACTCCAAATACTTTAGTAAAGGCAGAGAACGGCGGCTTTACTATAAAGCTACCTATATAGGATTTAATATAGATTAGCTGGAATAGCAACTATAGGATGACTTTAAGAATGTAAAGGATCTAATTAGCGATTTTTATTACGCGAACCTATAGAAACTAGGCCTAAGCAGAGATTTTATACCTAATCCTCTATGGGAGCCCTTATAGAGTTAAACCGTTATATATTACTATATAAGGGCAAATTACCGTTAGATTGCCGTAGATTGCCATAAAATATAATATATAACTGGAAAATATTAAAATGTCTAGAAACTTTAACTAGCGGTTAAAGTTATCTAATTAGTTAGATTTTAGACGCTAAGGAGAACCTAGCTAATTAGGATTTTCTATCCCCAAAATAGAAAATTACTATTAGTTCGCCTATTACTAACACCTTAGCAACCCCCTTATATCTTACTAGGTCTCTAACAGTCTCCTTCCCCCTCTATAGCTTAGCACTCTAGTATAAGTAGTAACCTATAAGTCCTAAGTCCTAAGTATCTATATAAGCCCATTACATCTATAATAATATTTCTTCTTTTTCTCTATACCCTAAGCGTTCCCCCTGTATGTATATAGTAACTATAGCGTCGCCAGAGCTCCGCCTTAATAGAAGGGGGGGTAGTGTTACGGAACCCGACCGTAGGGGCCTCTATAGGAGAGCCCCGTGCTCTTATATATACTTCGCGTATAGCTTACGTCAGCTACGCGTAGGTATATCACCTCCTTACGCCCTCGACCCTTATAATCGATCGCGTAACGTCTTGTAGACTCCTTAAATATATACATTTAGCTGCTATTAACCCCGTCCCATAACATCTAAAATAGTAGAGGCCCTTTTTCTACACTATAGAATGCAGCCTATACCATTATATAAGGTATATTAGTAAACTTAGGACGGAGGCAGTTAGAATAAAATCATTTATTAGGTCTTCTAATAATATAAAGCCGCTAGTACCTACTACAATGTATAGCTGCCTTATCTATCTATATAACTCTCTACTAATTCTCTTTTTAGAAGTGACGGTAAGCCAATATAAATACCAACTGGGCGCGATGGTAAGCTATAGTAAGCTAGGGCTTTGCTTAAGCAATATAGCGTTAAAAACCCTCCTTCTTAAGATATTAGGTGACTGTAGAGTTAGAACAAGAGACTTTTACGCAGAAGGAAAGCTCTAAGTAGGTAAGGTAACGCGCCCAAGCATTTAACTCTAGGAAATTAACTAGTTAACGCCGAATTGGCAAGCCGTATATAAGAGCATTACGATAGCTACTACGTGTTGGGGTTTATGCTTTATTAACAATATAGTAGATAGTAGAATATAGTTGCTTAACTAATACAGCAATATAAGAGATAGGTTCTTAAAAGTAGCAATAAAGGCCTTTAATTATGCATCTTAGGGAGTAAGGAATAAGCGCTTAAGCGTTACTTTCCTAAAGCTGTTAGTGACGTTAAATATATTCTATAGCTTGCTTCTCCCACTCCTATTCCTTGCGTCTCTCCTATCTATTAAGACAAGCGATTGCTTGGCAAATGCAATGGTTTAGGGTAGTAGGCATTAAAATAGAAGAACTAAATATAGCAAAGTAAATAAAGGGAGTATTTAGTATAGTTATATTACTAGGTAAGAAAGAAGCAAATAAACTAAAGAAGCTTTAAAAGCTAAAAAGGCGTAGTAGAGCTTTAAAAGAATTAGGTAAAGTAGGTTCTAGAGTTCCTTTTATATAAGAAGGATCGTACCTAGAAGATGGTATAGTGGATACCTTTAAGGATAGAATCTAAAAGATTTTAGTTAAAACTTATTATAGAAATATATAAATTTGGCATAAAATATAGTAAGGATAGTATTAACTTATAATAGGCATAGATAAATATCTTTATACTTAAATCTATAGAGCTATCTAAAGTCCATTATAATCGCGCTAAGACTTAATATTTACCCAAATTTAGAGACCTTATCTGTAACTACCGCCATTAATATCCGTCTTAATAGCGTGATCAATATATCTGAGGGCTTATTTCCAAATTTTAAAGTCACCTAGGACGAAAGCAAGCCATTTTTAAACTAATTACCACCGGAAAGGTTATTCTGACGTAAAAGCTGGCAATTGTCATAATAGAGGCTTAAGGAAGGTCGTGATAGAGGCTTGAGGAAGGTCGTAATAGAGGGTTAAAAAAAGGTCGTAATAGAGGCTTAAGTATTGGAATTACAAGGTTATAAGGTCACAACGGAGGTCTCTTAAGGGTCTACTTAATAATAGAGATAACGCAGATAATAAATATTAATTGATTTATAATGTAGTAGATATAGTTAATATCTATCTAGATTATATACGGACTTTAACCTTATAATATATTTAGAGCTTAGTTAGCACCTTATTACTAATTTTGATACTTCCCTATGCTAATAACACTCTCCTTATCTAGTCCTAAATAGGCAATTATAAAGCTATTCCTAAATACCTTATAAGTGCCATTTGGCCTATATACAGAGGGAAAACCTAATAGGCGAAAAACCTCTATTACTTGCTCTATTAGTTACCGATTCCTAGCATTACATAATACTTTATAAATTAGTTAATTAGTAGCTGCTTTATAAGCATATCTTTAGGTTAATCTTTACCTAGTATATATATCACTTCAAGTCAATCTCGCTAAACTATATTGTTTTATATAAAGAGGTATTAAGTTTTAATATGCTTGGCTTTCTAGTGGTGCTTTATATTATATAAAAGGTTAACCGTACCCTTATTATTATAGTAGAGCGTAGAGATAAAAGGGTTGTCGTTATCTCCCTCCCCTAGATCTCTTATTAGCTTCTTAAGCCATACTACTAACCTTGCTCCTTCTAATGCCGCCATAATCTCTACTTCTATTAAGCTTAATGCCGTTAACTTTTACCTTTAAGCCGTCCAGATTACCGCTCCCCTATAGCGTATAACTACTATACCTTAGAATAATATCTAATTATATTCTGTTCCCTATATAGCGTTAGTAAAAATACTGTAGCTAGCAGATAGGTTAGTTAATATAAGCTTATATAAAGGAAGGTAAACTGCTTAATTTAAGTAGGTAATTCTAGTTTTAAGAGTGCTATTTAGATATTATAGTAGCTGCTTACTTAAGCGGTAATGCAATTTTTCTAGTACTGCTATAAACCTAGCTAACTAACTAATAGTATAGCTGGTATTAGGACGTATATAATTTAAAAGGTAGATTATAAAGCTAATAATCTATTAGTATACCGTCGCATTATTATACTTAAGGGGACTTTTAATATTAGGTTTTAGGACAGTGCTAGCTAGTATTAGTAGCTTAGCCGAATTATAGTTATCTATTTTTAGTCGTTTAAGTAGCTTCTTAGTATATATTATCTAATATAGCTTAAGGGTTTGGTTCGTACGGTCTTAATTAATTTAGAAGCCTATAAATGCCTCTATAGGGCCTAGGTCTTTACATCTCCATTCTTTTAAGATTTTTATCTTTATAATATTAAGGTATCAGCGCTTTCCTGCGATTAGTATATCGTTAATAAATAATAAGATATATACTTTATTTCCTATAAAGAGATTAGGGTTAGTATTAGTTAATTTTAAATTTATGCTCTTAAAGAACTTCTTAACCATCTAAAACCATTTTCTTAGTGCCTGCTTTAGGCCATAAAGTAACTTATTTAGCTTTAAGTAGGCGTCTTTTACCCTTTAGGTCAGGTTTAAAGTCTCTTAATAGGTTAAAAATCTATATATAAATCTATTCTTATAACGGCGGGTTTAAGAATACAGTTTTAATATTAATATAGTTAAGTTTAAGGCCCTTAGCTACTACCTTTACTATTAGGAACCTAAAGGTATTATATTATACGATAGACATAAAAGTCTTAAAATAGTTAATATTGGGGATCTGCTTATTTCCCTAAATATATAGTCTTACCTTCTTACAAATTACTTCTCCCTTAGTATTAAACTTATGCTTTAGAACTAGCTTGCTTAGGAGTAATAACCTTCCTTCTAGTACTCTCCCCCTTATAATAATATAGGTGTATATTTTCTTTACAGAGAGAAATTCTTTAAAGATAGCTTTTATCTAGCTAGGAGCGTCCTCCATTAAGGCCTAATCTAACTTAATAGCGTTAAACGGTGCTGTAGGTACTCTTAAGGAGGTAGTATTCTTAGCTTCTAGGTAGATAACTTTTATAGTTATTACTAACTAAACTACTGTATTATTAAAAACCCTTATATTTAGTAACCTTCTAGACCTTATTCTCTATATATAAGGAATGTGTATTAATATACTTTATATAGACGTCCTACCATTAGCATTACCTTATAGATTTAAGCGTTCTACTTAATCTTGACCTAGGCTTCCTACTTAGTTTAAGCGGCCTACTTAGTTACTATCTGGCCTACTCTTAGTTCTTACAACTGGAGTCTCTATTAGCGCGTTTAAGGTAGTAGGGAGAGGTATAGGTTAGTTTATAGCTTAGCTTATAGCTTAGCTTATAGCTTATACCTAAGGTGCTCTATAAAGAAACCTATACTTATTTACTTTAGCATCTCTAAAGAGCTTAATTGCTTATATATATAGGTTTATTATCTTAAATTAACTACTTCCTTTTAATTCCATAAAGATATAATTAGGTTTTATTCTTAAATTATATTTCTTAGGGTATTTTTTAAGCGTATTAATTGGGTTAGTATAACACCCAAAAATAACTAGATTCTTTAAGTTAAGGACTTATTAGGTATATACCTTATATAGTATAATAGCACTACTATACTCATTGTTAAATAGAAGTACTAAGGTTAGTACTTAATTTTTAATCTAGATAGCGTGTTTAACTATATAGCACTAGAATTTAACTAGTATATTTCCTTAAAAATAAAAGTAACTTTATCTTGCAGTTAACTGTATAGATTACGCGCTTAATTGCGCTATTATATAAGTACTTATATAGCGGACAAGGCTTAAAGTTAATGCCCTAAGGTATTAATTTGTCTTAAAATATGCGGCTAAACTTCCCTTTTTTATTATCCACTTAAATCCAGATAGCTTTGTTCCCAGTAAATCTCTCTACCCTTATAATAATCTCTTTAATATACGGCAGTACTTCTTTAATTTAGAGGGTTTTAAGAGAAGTAATTTAAGTATAGTATATAGCGTCGTCTAGGACTAGGAGGTAGTAGTTATAGCCTCTAATTAATATACTAATTCGTCTAGTAGTATTAAAGTGTAGCCCTTAATTAGGTATCTTCTTATACTTAGTTATCTTCTTACTTAGTATTTCTTATATCTTCCTAGCTAGACAAGCTTCGTACATACTCTTACTAACTAGTACTACTCTCTTCTTAAGCTTTATGCCTAATAAAGAGTGCTATAGCTTAAATAGGTTGCTGTAATTTGTGTATCCAATTCGGCGGTATTATAGCTTAGTATCTATTTCACTAACGCTTAGTTATAAATTATATGCTTCTACTATTGCATTAAGTGCTCCCTAAGGCTCTTATGGCATATAAAGGTTATTCCTTATAATAGCCTTAAATATTACTCCTAATTTATATTTACTAGTAGCTTAATTGTCTGTATTAAAGGTAATTAAGTAGCCTTCCTAAGTGAGAGTCCTTACTAATATTAGCTTAATTGTCTTAAATAAAGGTATAAGCCAGATATCTTTTAGCCTTAGGCTGCCAATTTAAGCTTAGCTACAACCCACAGCAGGTATAATAATCCCATTTACAGTTCGTACTGTAACGGGACTAGCCCAGTTACAGTAGGAATGTCTCGGTGAAACACTCGACAGATGAATTCCGACGCTTTGATCAAATTCTGCCAAGTTCTGCCAAGTCGATTAAATTCTGCCAAATTCTGCCAACTCGATCAAATTCCACCAAGTTCCACTGACGTGATGGAATTTGGTCGAAACCTATTAAAATCCGCGTGGGCTCGTGCCCACGCGTCTGCTGCCAAGACCTCAAATATTTAGTTACAAGTTTCCTATATTCCCTTCTCTTCTTCACGCAACGTCTTGTACTCTGCAAGAGCTATATACCCTTAGATTTAGATAGAATTTATATTGTTCCTTCAAATCTTCCCCAAAGCCTCTTCGCGCCCTCACACGTACTTATTAAGGCGTATTCCATCTCTTTAAGTATGTTAGATCTAATTAGTTACTAATAAAGTATTTAGTTATACCTAAATTAAAAACCTAATCTAGAGATATTGTTATAAGTATAGCATGTTTAGGGTTAAGGTTAAAGTAGATTAAATTGCTATTAAATTCGCCCTTAGCTATTACTACATTCCCTACTTCCTCTACCTTAATAGTACCTTAATCTTTCTTTTTAGCGTTATTAAATTGGAATTATCTAAGCAGGGGATAGTCTTTTTAGTAGTAACCTTTTTAATAGCATACTTTATACTCATCTCTTTCTAGTTGTCTTGGCTCTTTACTTACTTAAGACAATAAGCTATAGTGATAGCGTAATAAGAAATAATTAAATCTACCAGCATACCCTCTACCCCTTATTTAACCTTAGTTTCCTCTTCTCCCTTTAGGTGTGTCTTTCCTCTTATATATAAGTACCGTATTTTATACTTATATAGGGAGAGCAGTCTCTTGCTTCTAAAGAAGAGTAATATAACTCTTAAGGTCTTTTTTATCTTATAGACACCAGGTCTTTATATTTTACTATATAACATTGCTTAGGAGGGCTAAAAGAAGTTGCTCTTTAATATTATTATTGGTAAGTACTTAAGGTATAAAGGCTAGATTAATCTTAAATTAATTTAGTATATAAATAAACTTAACAATTTGCATCTTTATAGGGTTAAATATAGTGCTATAAAACTCCCTGCGAAGTCTAGAGATATAGACCTTATTATTAGCCTTATTAAACTTCTTTATTCCTTCCCATATTCCCTAAATATTATACTCCTTTATTATCGCACGTATCTCTTCCTAACGGTGGTCTCCTATAAAGTTAAAGATAATTTTGTTTGCTTCCCCTCTTCTTCTTCTCCTATTAGCTAAATTAACTTAAGCTAGGTCTTCTGTACTAGTAACAAAATCCTATCCTTCTGCCATAATTAGGGCTGCCTTATAGGTGCACTCCTAGTCTACAAAGTTGTCTCTATTAAAGATAACTATTTTACCGGCCTTATAATTATATATAGGTGCCGTTATGGTTAAGGTAGAGGAGGTTATTTAAAGGGGTTGATTTTGAGTTAGAAGTAATATTACTACCTAGGCTCATAACCTATTGGAATTACAAGGTTATAAGGTTATAGTAGAGGTCTCTTAAGGGTCTAATTAATAATAGAGATAACGCAGATAATGAATATTAATTGATTTATGATGTAATAGATGCAGTTAATATCTATCTAGATTGTATGCGGACTTTGACCTTATAATGTGTCCAAAGCTTAGTCAGCACCTTATCGCTAATTCTAATATTGAGGAAGTTACTAAGGATTGTTATAAACAACGTGTCAGGAAACTAGAAGACGTATTATTAGTATACTTCCTAAGTTAGGTTCCTTACCGCGTAAAGTTTACCAATATATCTAATTACGATGCGGCTAGTAGAGGCGTCGAAAAGCTTTAAATTAACTATTAGGTGAGGTTGTTCGGCAGTCTCTTTTTGATATTTAGCTGCCAAGCTAGATAGACTAAACTTATGTTAGTTAGTGGCTTAATCAAAAGCGCTAACAACCGGAATTGACGAGGTGGTGTATTTCCCCTTCCTTTTTAGGATTAGTGGCTACCCCTTAAAAAGCCCCAGAGTTGTGGGCTCTATTCGCCTAAGTAATAAGATTTTAGGTGGTCTTTACCCATAAGACTCGCCAAAGGCCCCTTAGTATAGCAATCTTATAGGCGACCTTATAGGGGGAAAACCACTAATCCTAAAAAGAAAGGGGAAATCTATTTTCGCGCGGTCCTCTGTACTACCCATACTAAATAATTGGTGTACTAACTTCCGCCTGTTATACTAAAGTTAAATCTACTTACTGTGACGGTTCGTCTACATAGCTACCATTGAGGCGTCGTCGGTCACGGATCAACGTTGCCCCAACGTTGCCCCGACGACCGAATATGTACATAGTCGTCTACCGCGCCCCTTTCTTTGAGCCCTTACCTTAGTCTACTTATAATATAGCCCCTTATTATTACCTAATCTATTAAACCGCTCCCACAGGAGGCTAGCCGTGATATTAGACTAAGGTCATCTTTAATTAACCTATAGAGGCAATATAATACTAGGTCTAATGGTTAAACGCATAGCCAGACAGAGAGCTGTTCTACCACTATAACTACAGACCAACCAACCTACTAAAGCCCTGCATTAAGCAGGAAACTATAATAGCGGATTAAGCAGCTAAAAGAAGAGACTGTAGTAATTAGATTAAAAGGATCACCCTAACTATAACCCGAGAAATTAAAAGAGACACTATGGTGAGAAAGAGTGCATTAAGGCCTAGTGCACTAGAGATAGCCACCGACCCAGCGCTAGTAGGGCGCGAGGAACCTGTAGACGCGACACTTGAGCCACCGGAGCTCCAACCATACTATGGCGAGATGGAGCTTTTGGATAATATAAAGAGCAAATAGGACCGTTTTATGGCGCAATTAGAAGACGATGAAGACCCTATATACTTTAAGATAGAGACTAAGAGAGAGTATACGGCCGCAACCACCCAAAAGCTATCCAAAATACCTATAACCGAACTTATAGAGGAGCTGCGGCTCCAGGGAATACAAAGGAAGGCAATAGAACAGCAGATTGCTATGCTATGGCGTCTTACAAACAACCACGCGTATAAAGCTCTTAATGCGAAAGAGGAAGCTTAAGCGAAGATGGCGGAGCTTAAGGAGCACCTAGATAATAGGATAGACAAGCTCCACAAAGCTAATTAGAAGATATTAAGAATAGGCCGTAAGGTCACTATATAAGCCCCAGATTAGGAAGATAGCAAGCAAGGAAATATACCGTTACGGACGATATAAGAAGGGACACCACTCTCTTAGATAAGCAGTGTTATGGGTTTAGGACGTACGGTAAAGTTTCTAGACCTACCTACGCTAATAGATAGGAAAAAGCCTACCTATTGTGCCTAGAGCGGCTATGTATAAAATAAGCTTCAATCTAATATAGACTGGTTCTATTAAGACAACCCAGATCAAAAAGAAGATGCAAAGGTAGCGTATATTAAGATATGTGTAGGCGGCAAAGCTTATAACCACCTCTTACCCCACCTAGAAGCAGAGCGCGATGCGGGACGCAACCCTACCAGTAAAGAAGTACTTAAGTTCCTAGAGAACGCCTTTAAGGACCCAGATCGCCGCATTAAGGCCCAGTAGGAACTTAAAGGCCTTAGGATACTATACCTAGGAAACTTCAACAATTTCTAATCTAACTTTATACGGCTGGCAAATATCTTAAGGATGCCACAAGATTAGTAGAAAGAAGAGCTTTATAATAAGCTTTATAACAACCTATGTATCCAAATGGAAGTTAAGGTGGTAGATAAAGACTATAGCTTCCAGGCCTATTGTAAGACTGCCTAATAGTACGCCTAAGGTCTAAAGCAGACAGGTAAGGAATGAAGTAACCGCAAAGCAGCCTAGGCTATTAAGAGAGCTTCCACTAGGGGCGCTAAAGAGACTAAAGGTCCCCCCCCCCTCCCGGCAGCCTCTAACTCTAGCACTAGCCGTAAAAGTGCTAGTTACCTGTTTTAACTGTGGCAAGCAAGGACACTACTCTAATAACTGCCTAGCGCTAAAGAAGACGGAAGCTAAAGCAATTAACCAAAGCAAAGAGTATGAGATAGTTACTAACTTATTAGAATTGGAAAATAAGAAGCTTTAGGAGAAGTCTTCTGCCTAGAGTAGATTAGAGCAATTAACACAGTGCCTATACAGCTAAAGGAAATCTTAGAAGGCGCAGCCCTTACGACGCTATATAGGATCGCGCTAGGCGGCGTAGCTCTTAATATAATAAGCCTACTTAACTCTAGTGCGGGCAGAGAGGCTTTTATACACTATAAGCTACTGCTAATTATTAAGCAATAACTGTAACTAAAGCTCTATAAAATTAAAGGACGAGGAGTTGCTATATCTAGCCACAACAACTAGCAGATGGATATAATTAGATAGCTCTTTAAGGCTAACCTAGTTATAGATGGCTGACGAGTCCCTATATAGTTCCTATTCTATAATACTAGCCGCTATAATCTTCTTATTGGCCGTAGGTGGTTTAAGAAGACTAGGGCCCTTATCAATTGCAAATACTGGGTCTTAGTATGGCGAACTAAGAGGAACTACTATGGTAGGTAAGATGTAATTATACCAAGAAAGGAGCTCCTACCCCCGCCAATTAACGAGGATTACTAGAAAGATGCAGATTAAAGAGACGCACTACTAGACCTAGAGCCTAGGCCTACCCCCTAGCGTATTCTTAAATGTACAGTCGCGATCAGCTAACTCTAAAAGAAGAAGTCCTCTACTAAAATTAAGCTGGAGGGATAGGCTAAGCTAAAGCAAGCCAAGCGGGCCTTGTATAACTATAAGCATACTTAAAAGATTAATACCTAAGACGTAATTAGGAAAATGGAAGACCAACTCCACCCTAAGCTAGCTCTACCGTTAAAGCTAAGAAAGAGGAGACCTTTATTTACTAGGGAGTTTAGGGCAGCAAACATCGCGCTACTTAAGGTAAGGAACTTCTTATAAGGAGCAAAGCGTAAGGACGTAGTAATTGGATATACTAGTCTCTACGAGATAGACTAGTTAATAGAGGATAGGAAGGGATAAGACGCCCTACCTAACGACAAGGAGGAACTTCGCCGGCTTGTCTATAAAAAGCTGCCGCAGCCCTACTAAGAATATACTGATAGCTTCTCAAAGGCTATATCTAATACGCTACTACCGCATCACAAGGGAGTGGACTACGATATTATTCTTAAAGGCGATAGCCGTAATCTAGCCCCTAGCCCACTATATAATATATCGCTAGAGTAGCTAGAGCTTGTCAAGGTCTATCTATAGGAGCACTTATAGAAGGGGTTTATAGTACCAAGCAACGCACCCTTTGTAGCTCCGGTCCTATTTGCCAAGAAGCCTAGAGGGGGGTAGCAATTCTACGTTAACTTTTGGAAGCTTAATACAATTACTAAGAAGGACCGCTATCCGCTGCCATTAATTAAGGAGACGTTGACAAGGCTATTAAGAGCTAAAATCTTTACTAAGCTAGATATTTGGCAGGCTTTCTACCGTATATGGCTAAAGGAAGAGGTAGAGGAGTTAACTACCTTCTATACAAGGTACAGATTGTACAAGTACTGCGTCCTACCCTTTAGACTATATAACGGCCCTATATCCTTCTAGAGGTTCATTAATAGCGTCCTTTTTAACTACCTAGACGATTTCTGTACAGCCTATATAGACGATATCCTAATCTATTTGGACGACCCGCTAGAGCACGAGATCCACGTCAAGAAGGTCCTATAGAGGCTTTAAAATACAGGCCTATAAGCGGATATTAAGAAGAGCGAGTTTAGCGTTACTGAGACGAAGTTCTTAGGCTTTATTATTGGTACTAATGGGATTGCTATGGACACTAACAAGCTAGCTATAATTAGAGATTGGGAGCCCCCTACCTCTGTAAAAGGAGTGTAATCCTTCCTAGGGTTCTGCAACTTCTACCGGGCCTTCTTAAAGGATTACGGCCGAGTAGGGTGGTTTTGGATAAACCTTATCGCAATAAGTCTTGGCATACCCTAAATAAATTTTCAATTGCCTTCTTCTTCCTTATTATTGTACAAATATGGCTTTAGAAGTGGAATTAGAAGCTCTTGACTCTATTAACACCTCTATATTAAAAAATATAAGAGGTCGCTCAGCTCTTTTAACATGGGAGCATACCTGTCCACTAGGTAGTAATGAGCCCGTATAAAATAAAAACGCCTGTCTTTTATTCTATTGTAAACACTGTATAGAGTTATACGCTGCATAGTCAACCTCTAACTTCTAAAACCACTTGGCGTTAAAGTATGGCATTACAGTTAAGCCTAAAACTAGTTGTATAAAAGAAGCAATACGGGATCAATTAAAAGATCTTTACCTTAAAGCGTTATCTTAAAATAAGACAGAAGAGCTAGATTTAGAAGTACTTTAAGTGGTCCTAAATAAGGAAGTTATTAATAAGGCCCTTGTTATATTAATCGTTGTACAAAACCTACTATTTTGGATAGTTGAGTGGCTAGAGTTCTACGTTCTTCTATAGTTAATTAATCCTAAAGTAGACGGCTATATAACTACTACCCATTCAGCAGTCAGTAAAAAGATCTATAACTTATGGCTATTGCAAAAGGACATTGTACGAAAGAGGCTACAGTCTGCACTAACAAGTATTTATCTCTCCGTCAATATCTAGACCTCTCTAAATAATTACCTTCTCCTCGCAATTTGTGGCCATTTTATTAATAGCCAGGAAAAGCTTACGAACGCTCTCCTTAGCCTTCGTACGGTAGCCTCTTATAGCGGGGACGAGTAATAGAATACTCTCCTTCTAGTGCTTAAAGACTACGGGATTACACGAAAGCTTGGTGCTGTTATATCCGATAACTATACTGTAAACGATAAGCTCTGTTGTATAATAAGCAACTGGCTTTTTTAGGAAGAGGGAATTAAATAGAATCCCGCCCACTAACGGATTTGCTGTTAGGGTTATATTCTAAACCTTACTGTACAGGCTTTCCTCTTTAAAAACTTAATTAGTCTTAATAATATTAAGTTATACAAAGAAAAAGGAAAAGATTTAGATCTAAATAAGGAGAAAGAGAAGGGCGATACGTTTTAGAAACTTAGCGCACTTGGAAAGCTTTATAACATTACCGTATATACCTGTAGCTTAGCTAGTTATATAAGGGAGTTTGAAAGTCTTATAGGGAGAAGAATTCCGCTTAATAATTGTACGAGATAGAATAGCTGGTATTTTATGCTTAGCGTAGCAATCCAGAAAGAGTCTACTGTTAATACGTATACTAAGCGTAACCTTAATACACTTAAAAAGGACTATCTTAGTCCGAAGGACTGGCAGGCGCTTTATATAATAAAAAGTTTTCTTTAGATATTTTACTAGGTAACCCTAAAATGCCAGGGACACAAAGCAACGCTTAAGAATGTACTCTTTATAATAGACGTTATAATTAAGCACCTTGATAAATCCTAGGTTAGTTTATTTCCTTTCTCTATTTTCTAATCTAGCTAATGTTATATAATTAGAGAGAGTATATATCTGATAAGGAGTTCTCCAAACGCATTAAAAATGCTTGGAATACCTTTAATAGGTATTACTATAAAACAGATAACTCGCCCCTTTACGCTGCTACGCTTATTTTTTATCTAGCCCGTCATATAAGATATATTAAGCAGGTTTGGAAGAAGGAGTGGCGTAAGCCTATACTTAACAGCGTCAAAGAGCTTTGGGAAAAATATTGGAATAGGAGTTCTACGCCTAGAAGTATATCGTTATATAAAAAGCTAGCTCCAGCTTAAGACCTTAATGAGTTTAATAAGATTGCCGAGGATTTTAATAGTATAATGTTTCGACTAAAAAGTTAGGACGAGTATAAGGACTTTATCTTTAAGACGCCGTATAAGATTTTAATAACTGCGCTTTAATAGTGGTCTTAAGAACAGCAACGAAAGCGCTGGCCACGGCTCTCGCTTATAGCAATTAAAATTCTCTTAATTCTAGCAATGAGCGATAATCCAGAAAGAGTTTTTTTAGAAGGACGTTGTACGGTATTATGGGAGAGAATGTAGATAGATCCTGAAACTCTTGAGAAAACAGAATATTTAAAGAATTGGCATTAGAGAAGAACTGTAAAAGGGATAGGGGATTTTTCTTTAAGTATTTAGCTATTATATAGCTAGGGGGAGAGGTATATAGGGACCTGTTCCTACTGTAATATCCGCAATATCCGCAATATCCGCAATATCCGCAATATTCGCAATATTCGCAATATTCGCAATATTCGCAATATTCGCAATATTCGTAATATTCGCAATATCCGCAATATCTACAATATCTGCAATATCTGCAATATCTACCAAATTCTGCCAAATTCTACAAGTCCACTGAATTCTGCTAAATTCCACTTAGTTGGGGTAAAAAAGCCCCGTACGGGGCACTTTATCCTTATCGATTGTGATATTATATGCATTTTCTATTGGATAAAGGATATTTTATGCTCGCTTATTCGCATCATCCAAAACCACCCTGCGGCCAAGTCGCATAACCGCTTAGTAAGCTTATAAAGAAGGAAGCATGGCACCCGCTAGGGGCGGAAGAGCTTAAAGCCTTTAAGCGAGTTAAGGCTTTTATGCTATTAGGCAGTGTAATAAAGCACTACTTACCGTTTTAAGACACCCGTGTAGAGACTGACGTGAGTGACGGAGTAGTAGCTGGGGTGCTAAACTAGCTGTAAGACAATAAGACCTGGAAGCCAGTAGCCTTCTTCTTAAAGACGATGTCCCCTAAAGAGATACGGTATGAGATCCATAATAAAGAGATGCTAGCAGTGATAAGAGGTCTATGGGAATGGCGAGGTCACCTTATCAGCCTCCAGCGTATACCCTTTATAGTAATTACGGACCATTAAGCCCTTAAGTACTTTATAACCAAGAGGCTGCTAAATCCACGGCAGGCCCACTAGGCAGACCTATTAGCTAATTTCTATATGCGGATTACCTATAGGCCAGGCACGGCGAATATAGTGGCTGATACCCTATTACAAAAGCAAGAGGACCTAAAGACGCAGAAAGAGAAGGACGTAGCTATACGCACTATGTACTTAATTAACCCCGCCCTTACGATTACTACACTAGAGGCAACCTCCAAGGACCCCCCAGTTGCAGCAAATCGCGAATGGCAGCCATATAAGCTAGTTAATTAGATACTCCAGGCTAATTAAACTAGTGAGTCGCTAGTAGGGCTATATTAGCTAGCCAAGCAAGACCAGAAGGGCTAGAAGCTCTAAGGAGGACTACTTACCCGCTTTGGCAAGCTAATGGTCCCTAATACTAACTGCCTCCGTACCTACCTTATTGCAGAGGTATACTTTTACCAGGTAACCGCTTACCTATTACGGGACTTACTCGTTCTTACGTCTCTGCGCGTCTTTGACGTTCTTAACCCGTGCTCACGTTCGTCCCAAGATACCTACGCACGTTCCCCTACAGCCCCTATTTATACCCGTACCTAGCACATAAAGACTCTTCTTCTTCATCCAATGTCTTTGTATCAACCACGCATAGTTACGTGTACGTAGCCTTCTCAATTACTACCTCGTTTAGTGCATTGTATCCCGGCTCGTGCCTACTCCATAACACTACATTGGATCCCATTTCTACGTACCTAGCGGGCCTAGGGCTACTAGTTGCAGAGCATGCCTTTTTACACCTTATGAGGGTAGGAATAGGAGCTGCTAGCTATAGGTAGACTAGGACGTTAGGGCTCTAATCTAGTACAACAAGACTCCGTGCCAATTTGCATATGGACCTACTAATAAGACCTTATGCCGTTACGCCTACAAGACGACCTCTGGCTTGTACCCTACTACTACCAATTTTAAATAAGCACGTTACTGCCCCTCTAGTTTAACCTTATATGGCTTATACCCTACTGCATAACGACCTAAACCTAAACCCTTACGCTAGCATTATACTGCTATCCTACTAACCTGGCCCTATTACTGCCGTACGAATCTAATAAGTCTCTGTGCCGATACGCCTATGGACCAATAAGACTTGTGCTAATATGCCTATGAACCCTAATAACCCGTTGTGTTAATACGCCTATAACCTAAACACGGCTAGGTAGAGCTTCGCTTCCTAGATACACGAACACGCTGGTACTATACTGCCACCTACACAAACCTGTTGCTTGTATTATACTGCTACCTAAACTAATAAGCTTTGTGCCGATTTGCCTATGGAACCCGAACCTATTGCTAGTACCGTACTGCTACCTAACGCTGGCACTGTACTGCCACTGACAAGAGCCTGTTACGAACCGTACTGACCTATACTATAACTATGAATACTGAACCGACCGTATTATACTGCCAAATAAGCCATAAATACCACCTAAAAACGCCTATTTTGGACCAAAATCGCCTGTTTTATACCAAAAATTGGGGCTATTTTTTAGGGGGACCTGGAGTAGGATGATAAGGGAAGACTATAGAGCTGCTAGAAGTAAGAAAAGGGACTATATAAGCTTTAGTAAAGCGTCTCCAAGCGGTAAGGATAGGAGTGTAGCTGGCGATAGAAGCTAGGCTATGCTTTAGGCCTAAGAAGTTAGTGGCCTAATAATAAAACATAGAAGGACCGAACTGGCGGAGCCTGCGCAGCGCAGGACGTAGAAGGGTGGAGAAGGGCTAACAAATTTTTTTCCCTATAATAGGTTTTTTTGGTATATATATAATACAATACGCCTTACAGGAGCTTGGAAGTAAGGGGGGGGTACTATTACGGGACTTACTCGTTCTCACGTCTCTGCGCGTCTTTAACGTTCTTGACCCATGCTTACGTTCGTCCTAAAACACCTACGCATGTTCCCCTACAGCCCCTATTTATACCTATACCTGGTATATAAAGACTCTTCTTTTTTATCCAATGTCTTTATATCAACCACGCATAGTTACGTGTACGTAGCCTTCTTAATTACTACCTCGTTTAGTGCATTGTATCCTGGCTTGTGCCTACTCCGTAATATTACCTAGGTAAAACAAAGACTAGGAAACTTGTGGTAGACTAATACTATTGGCCAGGACTACCTTTAGACTGTAATACCTATATAAGAAACTGTAGGGCCTATAGGAGGATCTATATACCCTAGGACAAAACCCTAGGCCTACTACACCCCCTACTAATTAGTGAACGCTGCTAGCAGCACGTCTCTTTTAATTTTAAGTCCTTCCTAATGGACAAAAAGGGCTTTAACAACGTCTTTATAGTCGTTAATTGACTAGGCAAGAGAGCCTTTTTACTACCCTGCTATAAAACTACTACTGCAGCTGACGCAGCAAACCTATACTACCAATATGTTTGGCACGTGTACGGCCTCCTAGAGACGGTTATATTAGATTAAGAACCCTAATTTATCTTAGCCTTTATAAATAAGCTATGTAAACTAACTAGTGTTAAGTAAAAGCTCTCTATATCTAGTTACCTACAAACTAATGGTAATACAGAGGTACTAAACTAGTACATTAACCAACACTTAAGGCCCTTTATTAACTACTACCAGGATAATTAGTTAGAGCTCCTCCCCTGTATAGACTTTATATAGGCAATCTTACTATATAAATCTACTAGCTTCGTACTATATAAGCTAGAGCTAGGATTTAAGCCAAGGCTTTACTTTAACTAGGAGGAACGTATATAAGTAACCTTAATACCTTGTAAGAAGCTGACATAATAAAAAGCTTAGGCTTTTGCATGTAGAACCTAGGACGTAGTTAAATGGGTAAGAGATAACCTAGTAAGGCCTAAAAGCAGCAAATAAGGTAAGCTAATAGGCACCGTCGCGAACCAGACTTTGGAGTAAGTAATTAAGTATATGTTACTAGAAAGGGCTGGGCTACCGACCGACTAAGTATTAAGCTAGATAGATAGCTTGTAGGGTCCTATAAGATTCTAGGCATAAAAGGACACTTGTATATTATTAACCTACCCCCAAATATGAAGATGTCAAACGTCTTCTATGCTGATCGACTATAAAAGGACCTAGATAACCCCCTACTAGGCTAAAACAGGGAGCTAAAGAAACCAATCCTAATTAATGGCGAGCTGGAGTACAAGATTGATAAGATCCTTGCTAGTAGAACCTACCACGGAAGGCTATAGTATAAGGTTAACTGGGTAGGCCACGACCCGGACAATACCTGGTATAACGCAGACGGCTTTATTAGCGCCCCCCATAAGATTAAGGCGTTCTATAATAAGGGACCCCATAATACTAGACCACCCGTACGGCTGTTGCAATGGCTAGAGGCGTATTACAAGGACGTAGATCTAGAGCCCTTAGAGGAAGACAATAAAGCAGAGAAGGACGGAAGGGCAAGATAGATAAGGAGAGCCTGACGATAAGGATCGAGGGTGATCCTCCTAGCTTAAAAGGGGGTGATATAATGGTTCGTCTACATAGCTACCATTGAGGCGTCGTCGGTTACGGATTAACGTTGCCCTAACGTTGCCCCGACGACCGAACATGTACATAGTCGTCTACTGCGCCCCTTTCTTTAAGCCCTTACCTTAGTCTACTTATAATATAGCCCCTTATTGTTGCCTAATCTATCGGACCGCTCCTACGGGAAGCTAGCCGTGACACCTACTAAAAAGTTAACTATTTAAAAGCCTTAAGTCTTAAAAAAAAGTATAACTATATATAATAATAATAACGCACTATATAAATAAATAAATTAGATATTTATAATATTTATTTCATAGATTTTACTTATACTTTTAATAAATCCTGCTAAAGGCTCTTAGATTACCTTAGTAAGCTCAGACTATAGAATCAATTAGCGGACATATATATACTGTGGTTTTTTTATCTTCTGTAAATTCGCTTAATAAGAGCCGCACACATTAAAATATCTTCTTTGTATACAAAATTAAATATAAATTGAATATTCCTGTATGCCCATAAATTTTTTAGATTATAAAAATATATAAAGCTTTAATTTACACCGACATCTATATCGCGACGTCTTGGTAGGTGTTTTTACTAATATAGTGTCCTTATCTGCCCGCCGAAAACGAGCTGCGTCGCAGGCCTCTATACCCTAACGCCTACTACTAGCGCCCCCCGGCTCTAACTCTCTTGCTAAAAGCAGCTGGCGTTTTAGTGTTACTTCTAAAAAAGGCTAAGCCAATTATGCAAGAGCTTCTTCTGTGGCTATAGAGGAACTCCCTAAGGAGGTAAATACTATAGATGAGGAAGATACCAAGACTGATAAGGATAATAACTGTGGCTCTACTACTTAATACCCCCCCAAGGAGAGCTTTATTATAGTTAACTTGCCATATAAGGATTGTTCTTCTATTAATTTTAAAGAGATTTTCTTACTGCGCGTACGGCGTCAATTAAGGAAGGCAGTAGAGAATAAGGAAGTATTTTTATAGCGAACATCTAAAAGAGCTAGGAAGAAGAATATTAAGAAGCCGAAGCCTCTTAAGAAGCCAAATGCAAAAGCCTCTCTATAATATAAGTCTCTGCGTATAGCTTTTACAGGGCGTTAAAATTAAGAGGTAGTTGACTTGGTAGCTTTCTCTCCTCTTAAATTACCCGGTTCTATATCCGAACTAGATATAACATAGTGGCAGGAGTTAGAGTTAGAGCCTATTACTTATACACTTATTTGGCGTATAGTAGTAGGTAATACACCTATTGCAAATACAGCAAAGCGGATGTATATATATTGCTTTCGCTACCATAACTTAATTAATTAGGTAGATAAAGTTTGTGAGAAACACCTAGGGCGATTTGAACCTACTATAACAATATAAGCAGTTGCTGGTTATAATTAAGCTACCAAACGCGAGGAGATCCTTATGGATGTATATAGTATTAAATATATTGACGCCAAAGATTGACTTCTAGATGCTTGGCATGGTAAGAAGAAGAAGGGTCTAAAAGTTAAGGTTACTGTAACCCTTTTAGAGCTCCCCTAGGTGTTAAATTTATTAGATTTATAAGCCGGTATACCTAATTCATTTATATAAGCTCTTAGCAATTAAATAGGAAGCCTTATAGAGGTAAAGCCTTATGTGACGGTGCTGGGGCTTATTACCTACTATATTGCCGTTTCCTAGGCAATTTGCCGCAATTTGCCGTTTTCTGGGCAATCTGCCAAATTCCGCCAAATTCTGCCAAGTTGCTATTGGCTCGCTTACTACTAGCGCCTTGACGACCCCTTTGTATCTTGCCAGTCTCTACCAGTCTTCTTCTTCTCCTTAGCTTAGTATTCTTATATGGTAGCAATCTACAAGCTTTGGTTTAGAAGCATTTGTATAAGCCCATTACATTATACTAAGCTCTCCCTACATTGCCTGGGAAGGCCTTAATAATATCCTACCCTAAAAGAAGACCTTCGTCTGCAACGACGCGTTAACGCGTTATACTTAGACATTAAAAAAACTCACACTACCACGCCTAAGAAGGCCCTAATAATATCCCACTTTATAGGCCAGACTGTACTTAACCTGCACCCCTAAAAGAACCCCGGAATTAAAACCGAATTATACAATTCTAATAAACCTTAGGAAGCTAATAATGGCACCTAAAGTAAGCTTATCTAAAAGACCTGCCTCTACCTAAGAGGAACACGAGATCCAGTTAGGATCAGAAATTAAAGACAATAACAACATTATAGACGTATATGGGCAGATTTGTGCCCTCGCAGCCAATTAAAAGGTTAATTATCTTCAAGCCTAAAGCATATAAGAGACTCTAAAGGAGATCCTAGAAAGCCATACTGCCTTATAAAACAGCCCAGCCTCCCCTTTATAAAGCCTTAGTTAACCTATTCGCTTAACCAAATATAATATACCAGAGAGTACAGATACAATAACAAAACAATTAAAGTCTGTTAAGCTCCCTAACCCCCTACTATTGTTAGACGGCATAAACCTAACCTTTAAGAACTAGAGAATCTAGGTGCGAGGAAAGCTTTGTGTTAACTATAACTATTTTCCCTCTAAAGAAGCTAAAATGCTCTACCTCTTTAGCCAAACCATTAGGGACGCCTAGTAACATCTCTAGGCTAAGTTTAAGGACGAGTTACCTATTTGGTTTACATCTATTAATAAGATAATATAGTATTTAGCTACTATCTATGTTAATCTAAATAAAGTATAAGATGCCTATTATAACTATAATTGCCTAATAATAAAATTAAACCAATCCTTTACTAAGTTCTAGACTTAATTCTTACACCTAGTAGGCGAAGGCTAGGTTCCCCTTAAGAACTACCGTTTGGACCTATACAACAAGCTAACAGTCCAACTATAAGAGAAGATTGTAGTAGCCTTAGACGACCTACTAACCTACTAAAGACTTATAGCCTAATGTTTATTATTAGATTCAAAACTAAAATAAATTAATGCTTATTCTAACCAACTAAAGAAGTCCTATAGCAACCGGAACCTATCCACTACACTAACGGGAGCTGGCGTCGGAAGACAAACTATAACTGCCCTTATACTAAAGGCGGTTACAACTACCTACCCGCGAGCCTCGCCCAACCTACTATATACCACATCCTTAGCTAATGCTCGTCGCAATGCCCTAATTAACCCTGTCACGGTCACGTGCTTTAATTATGGAAAGGATAGTTACTTTACCTTATCCTGCCTAGAGCCAAAGGATATAAGTAATATTAAGGAGATAGAGAAAAAAGAAACGTCCAACAAGTTGGGAAAAGAAGAACCCTAGGGAAAAACTCCCCCCTAGGGTATTCTATTAATCTTAAAGAGATTAATCTAAGTTAGCTAATAGGTAGAAAACACTTTATAGTTCTATATATAGTATCTTAAAATGGATATAGAGTTAATATAACTGCCCTTATTAACACTAGAGCAAATGGCTTTGCCTTTATAAACACTACTTATATAAATAACATTGCTAAGTTCTTAAATGTAAACGCTACCCAACTAGAGAAGCCTATTTAAGTAAAAGGCTATAATAGCCAAGCCAGTAAGCTGGTTACCTATATCTTAAAGCTATATATCACTATTAATAGACGGCGCTAATTTGGTATCCCCTTCTATATCCTAGACCTAGGGTCCTATAATATAATCCTTAGCTAAAAATAGATGTTCTACTTTAATATTTGGCTAAACGTTTAATAAAGACAGTTTATCTAGCTAGAGAACAGACCAAAATTACCCTCTTTTATTAGAGAAATCCGCACTAACTATAAGATATTAGCCGCGAAGACTGACCCTATCTACTAGTAGGATATTAGGGACTGCAACCTAGCCTTTGCTTAAGAAGATGCCCACCACAAGGCCGGTAGAAACTCCGTACTAACAAGGATACTCCCCTAAAGGACTACAGTTAAGGAGAACTCTACTTACGGAAGTAAAACGGACAGTGACGTAGACAACTTCCAAATTATAGGAATCCAGCCAATGGGGAAAAGGACGTACTAATAGGACATAGAGGATAACCTTTGGAAGATGTAATAAGAGCTAAAAGGAGTAAAGACAACGCTGATACGCTAAAGGTCCCTAAGGCCGCGGACACCCCTACTATTATACGACCCCCCTATAGTAGACATCGCGGCAATTAGCGCTATAGGTTTCCACTTTAATATATATTAGAAGGACAGTGAGGTCTTTATAACTAGCTTATATAAAATTAACCGGATTATTAACAAGAAGGAAGAGGGGCTAGTAGAGGAAACTAACAAGGAGCTAGTTAAGCGCCTCCTCCCTATATACCTCTTAAACCATAGGGACGCGTTCTTAAAAGCAGCCTTAGATATACTGCCCCCCTACTAAACCTACGATTATAAAATTTAACTAGAGGCCGATAACTCTCTAGGCTATAGCCCCCTTTACTAACAAACCATGGAGGAACTAAAAGCAACCAAGTAGTACTTAATTAATAACCTCTATAAGGGGTTTATTAAGCCAAGTTAGGCCCCTTTTACTTCCCCTATTTTATTTATAAAGAAACCTAATAAAAGCCTTTGTTTCTGCATTGACTATTAAAAACTAAACACTATTACTTAGAAAAATTGCTACCCTCTCCCCCTAATTAACAAGACCCTTGCACGCCTAAGCTAAGCCAAAATCTTTACCAAGCTTAATATCCGCCAAGCTTTTTACTAAATTAGGATGGACCCTATATTAAAAGATCTAACAACGTTCCGTACCTATTACGGGTCTTATAAATATAAAGTCCTTCCTTTTGGACTAATAAATAGGCCAGCCACTTATCAACGGTATATAAATAATATTCTCTTTAATTACCTTAACGAATTCTATACGGTATACCTAGATAACATTCTTATATACTTGGATAATAAACTTAAGCACCAAGTTCATATTAAGAAGGTCCTAGAGAGACTGCGAAATGCAGGCCTACGAGTTAATATTAAAAAATGCGAATTTAGAGTAAAACGCACGAAGTACCTTAGGTTTATTATTAGTATAGAAGGGATTAAAGTTAACCCGGAGAAGGTTAAGGCAATCCGCAACTAGAAACCCCCTTACACTATAAAAGGGATTCAGTCCTTTCTCAGCTTTTATAATTTCTACTATTAGTTTATCTATAACTACAGAGTTATAGCTAAGCCTCTTATATAACTAACTAAAAATAATACGTCTTTTATCTTTAACAATAACTATATAAAAGCCTTTAAGGAGTTAAAGGACCGACTTATCTTCTCCCTAATCCTTTATCACTACAACCTAGACCTTAAATTAATGCTAGAAACGGATGCCTCTAATAGGGTAGTAGCAGGAGTCCTCTTATAGCTACACCTAGACGGCGAATGGTACCCTATTACGTTCTTCTTAAAAATAATAGCCCTAGCTAAGTGCAACTACAAAGTGCATAATAAGGAAATGTTAGCTATTGTATAATTATTATCCCAGTAGCGCGCAGAGCTTAGAAGCTTAGACTCTTGGATTAAGGTCTATACCAATTATAAAGCCCTTAAGTATTTTATAATAATAAAACAACTTACCGGTTAATAGGCCCAGTAGGCCAAAATACTCTCCCAATTCTTCTTTACAATTATATACCGCCCTAGTAGGCAAAATACTAAGGCTAATACCCTAACCCGGAGAGAACAGGACGTAGGGCTATAAGATGAGCTAAAGGCCCAGCACCGGACACGCGCCCTCCTCTATACCAAACAGCTTAACCCGTATATCCTTAAGGAACTAAGCTCCAAACAGAATAAGGCAGCACCTATAGAAGGAGAGGCCCTAGATAAACTAATAGGACTAATTAATCGCATCCTAACCGTAAACCGCACAGCCAAATCCCTAAAGGCCCTCCGCGATTAAGCTACAGGAGGTAACCCTAATTTAGAAATAGAAGACAGACTGCTTCTATACCAAAAACGGCTTATAGTTCCAGATATTAATAATCTATAAATAGAGCTAATCCGTAAAACCCACTATTAAGTCTCTATAGCACACCCTAGTAGAGACAAGACCCACCAACTACTATCGCCTTATTACTATTGGCGAGGACTCCTATCTAATATAGAACAATTTATTAGAAATTATCATGCTTATAAACGCGCAAATACCCCCAGGGACCAAACTCCTGGATGGCTGCAACCACTACCAGTCCCTAAATACCCTTAGCAACATATTATAATGGACTTTAAATTATTCCTAAAGGACAAACACGGTTACAATATGGCCTTTATAATAGTTAACTGACTAAATAAGCAAGCTATTTCCCTTCCTTACTTTAAGACTATAACTACAAAGGACATAGCCCGTATGTATATTAACAATATCTACCAGATCTATAGCGCTTCTAAGTTAATTGTCTCTAATTATAGACCCTAATTTATATCAGACTTCTAGGACGAATTCTGCCGCATCCTTAGAATCTAAATTAAGCTTTCTACCGTATTCCACCCTTAGACTAACGGCCAAACCAAGATTATAAACCAGTACCCCAACCAGCAACTCCGCCCCTTTGTCAGCTACTACTAGGATAACTGGTTAGAACTACTGCCTATAATAGACTACGCACAGCTTACGCTCCCTCATAGTAGTATAGAAATGTCGCCATTTAAGCTACTCTATGGATATAAACCACAAATATCCTTTAATTGGAATAGACCTATAGGACCCATAACAGCCCGCAAATACCTTAACTATAAAAAGGCCCAGATATTTACTAAGAGAATGCACGGAGCCTGGGAGACCGCTAAAGCAATTATAAAAAGAGCACAAGAAAAGAAAAAGTCTAATATAAATTAATATTATTGTAAGGTAGACTTCTACGTAGGAGATAAGGTATAGGTATTAACAAGGAACTAGAAGACCCAGAGGCTAAGCCACAAGCTAGACTACTAAATAGCTGGCCCCTACAAGATCCCTAAGAAGGTAGGGCACTCTTTTAAGATTAAGTTACCAGAGTTAATAAAGATCCACCCTGTCTTCTCTCTAGACCAACTATAGAAGGCCACGGATAACCCATTACCTAGACAGTATAATAATCCCCTACCGCCAATTCAGATTGTAGAGGACGAAGAATAGGAAGTTAAAGAGATCTTAGCAGTTAAGAAGGACCGTAGTACCTTAAAATACCATGCAAGCTAGGTAGGTCATAACGAGGATCTAGAATAGTACCCCGCATCTAATTTTAAGTACTCTCCCTATAAGCTATAAGATTTCCACCTAGCCCACCCAGACCTCCCTAGACCACCACGCAAATTAGACAGCTGGATTAAATGCTAGGAAGAGGGGTTAGATAACTATAATAATTTAGACAACAATAAAGAACTTAGACAAAGCCTAAGGGCAGGCTTTTTTAGGAGGGGGGGGTAATGTGACGGTGCTGGGGCTTATCACCTACTACATTGCCGTTTCCTAGGCAATTTGCCGCAATTTGCCGTTTTCTGGGTAATCTGCCAAATTCTGCCAAGTCGCTATTGGCTCGCTTACTACTAGCGCCTTAACGACCCCTTTATATCTTGCCAGTCTCTACCAGTCTTCTTCTTCTCCTTAGCTTAGTATTCTTGTATGGTAGCAATCTACAAGCTTCGGTTCAGAAGCATTTATACGAGCCCGTCACACCTTAAGTAGTACTGCAACTACTTTATAACGCTTAAACATGCTAGGTATGCTTCTAATTAAGGCTCTTACTTAGTATAGGGGGCCCCTAATTGTGATGCAGTGGCCCTGTTAAAATACAACCTATATAAATAGTGGGCGTAGCTGCTAGGTTAATAGTGGTAACCTAGAGAACCCGGCAAATCACTACCCTATTAATATATTGACTATAACTGCTTAGAGGAATGATATTATAAAGGGTAAGGCTACTATAGATAAGCCGTTAATTTAAATTGCCATATAGTTAAGCTAAAAGGATGGCATAACGCGATTGCGCAAGGATAAAACGGAGCTTATTAATTAACCCAACTTTCCTCTGTATACACCCTACCAGATATACCCTACTTAGTATTAACCATATCTATACGTTCAATACGCTCCCTACCTATATTAGCAGCCTATTATGCCTATAACGCCTTAATTGGCTTATATAGTAGCGCTAGCGCCTTTTCTAGCGCCTCCTCTGGAGCCTTCTATAAGCCCAATTTTACCTAGGCCCGACTCTGTTAAGGAATTAAATAACTACTTTAACTGGCTTTAAAAGTACCCCTGTTGGAGCATAGTAGAGTTAACTACTAAGCTAGATTATATTGCAGACACCTTAAATAAATACGACTTTAATTTGGAGGCCTTATAAAATATAAAGGAGCTAAGTAATACAATATAGGAAAAACTGGGGTTAAAATTAGGTACACTAATAAAGCTTTAGTAAGACTTAAAGGTCTATAGGAAGTTAATTAAGTAGTATATACTATAGTTCTCTGCACTGTTTTATACCAGATTACGTATAAGAACTAATTAGTTAACTACTAGATAACCTATATATTGGAAGTATAATTACGCAGCTATACGGCTCCTAATGCTCTCTATACTAAGCCTTAGAAAGCTTCTAAAGTCTTTATATATACTAAGCTTATTAATATGGCATTAGATCCATGTCTTTAAGTTATAGAAAGCGTGCTTAATTAGGTTAAACTCTAGAGAGTATAGAGGAAGATATTCTATGTAGATACCTGCGTTCTTATAGAGAGCTTAGAGCTCCTATTTTCTGTTAAAATCTATATAGATATTTACTTAAATTGACTTTCTTACCTGGCTTTTATGTATTAATGTATTATCTATAACTAGAGTAGTATAACCAGGCCTATACTGCGGGAGAACTGCAGCTTTAATCTATGTGTTAAATATTTCAGAAGTAATAGAGCCTTAATAAATTAAAGTCTTTAGAAGGAAGCCCTCGTAGATATAGGTAGGTAGTATGCTCCACCTCTTAGAGCGTTAAATTGAGGAGACTTCTATTGCTGGTATATATCACGGAACCCGACCGCAGGGGCCTCCATAGGAGAACCCCATGCTCTCACGTATACCTCGCGTACAGCTTATGTCAGCTACGCAAGGGTATATCACCCCCTTACGCCCTCGACCCTTACAATTGATCGCGCAACGTCTTATAGACTCCCCAAATACATACGCTTTGTAGCCATTGCCCCCGTTCCATAACATTATATTGCGCCTTTTTCTTTACTAACGCTTAGCCTACGACCAATTCTACGTCTCCATAATACCGTAGACGCTGCCAGAAGCAGCGTGTCTATAAGTTACCTCACTTCGTACTCCTAAAGAATTAATAATAGTAAGATAAAATTCCTTACTAGGCACTATATTAAACTTAAAGAAGAACCTAATACCTATATTAAAACCAGGACACTAATTAGTCCTAGAAGGATTTAATTTATTAGCCCTAGCCTTAATCCCTAAAGGGAAGCCTAGTGGCTTAAAAAACTATAACAACTATAAGGGGGATATTAATAATGTCTTATCCTTTATTAACTACACAACCACGGATAAATAAGCTAAAGGGCTACTACCTATTAAGATCGAGATATAAGACGCCAAGATATTTATAAAAATAGTAGTATAAGAACCTAATAAATACTACTGCCTTCTATAAAACTACTATCTAAAGCTTATATAAGCTAAGACGCGTACTACCTAAGATTACAATATTATCTAAAACCTATAAGCTCGCGAGGCGCTCGCTAATAATAAACGCTAAAAGATTAAAGATAACCTCTGTGTGTCTAAACACGACGTCTAATGATTAAAGAAGGCTAAGATTATACTTATTGCTATAGTTACTAAAAGAGAGGGTATAATTAAATACCTATAATCTTAGCTTAATAAGCACATTTGTAACAATACCAGATACCTCTTTACTGTATATAACGCCACCTAAGTCTCTATACCCCTGGCAACCTTACCTACTTAACGCTTAATAGAAGGTTAGCACTAAGTAGCTTTACCTAATAGAAACCCCTACCATAGTAGCAGCGATAATAAAAGCCATAACAATTAAATCTAAACTACTACTATAGGGTCTAATATACGCTACCCTAATTCCCTAATTTTTAAAGGTGACCGTAAGGAATATAGCCACTAGAAGATATAAATCTATAAGAAACTAACCTAGAGCGCCTACCTTTTCCCTATAGAAGATACTAAGATTGGCTATATTATTAGACAAATAAAGGGTATCCTATTTAATAGGCTTTTTGCTTAATAGAAAACTAGCAGTCCTTAAAAGTAGTAGTCCTACTAGAAAGTCCTTAATAACCTTAACTAAATATACCACAACTATAACCTAGTAGCCACTAGTTAAGCTAAACTATATACCCTAAAGATAAGTCCTACTAAATTATTTAACAAGTTCTATATTAAATTCTAGAAATATACTAGAGTTCTCACCTAAGATAACGCTAAAGACCAGAAAGATCTTCTTAAAAAAGTTACTTATTGCCTTAGTTACGCAGCCGCCAGCCACAACTATAATAATATTTATAATATGGTAGCAGCCCTATAGAAGATTAAATAATGGCTAAACTAGATTACTACTATAAACCACTACCTAAAGACCTCCCTATAAAAGCCCTCTAGACCTACTAAACTACCAATATCTATTACCCTAAGTAATACCACTGGTCCTAATATTAACCTCTCCATACTAGCCTTCCTAAAGAAGCTACTAGATGGAGAGCGCAAGCTACTCTAAAAGCTAAAGCGTTGCTATAGATGCCGTTAAGAAGGCTATTATAGCTATAGCCCAAACTGCCTAATGGCTAGGTTTAGCAGCTACTGTTAAACACCTAACCCTATACCCTAGACATTAAATATGTTACTATATACCACTACTATATAAGACGAAAATGTAGTAACAGTAGTAGAATTAGACGCGGAAGCGGAAAACGTAAAGTCCTAGCCCTAAGTTATAGGTTAGGACACTCTAATAATAGAGGGATCTATATATTGGCTTGCTTAATAGATAGCTTAGTAAAAATAGAAGAATGGAAGTAAATAGTTTTACCTATAGAGGGAACTACCGCTAAGAAACAATATAAAACCTATTCTATAATTAACTGTGGAGCTACTAATAAGTTTATAGATACCTAATTTATGCGCACTTATAACCTATTTACCTTACCCCTTATTAAAGCCCGCGCCCTATAACTTGCTAACGGTAGTTATACTACATAAAAGATTACCTATATAGTATAACTCTACCTAAATATAAACGGACACTAGGAGGAGCTCTAGGCCTATATTATACCACTTGCAAACTACCCTATTATCCTCAAAATAAACTGGCTTAAATAATATAACCCCGCCATTAACTGGCAAAAGAGAAAAGTAACCTTTAACTCTAAATACTACAGAGAGACTTGCCTAGGGTATAGCCTAGCCGCCTCTATCTACTCCCTAGGATATTAACCTAAGGAAACCCTTATTACCCCACCTATAACTAACTACCACTACGTAAGCGCTGCGGCCTTTTACCGTATAGCACATAGAAAAAGCTAGACTATTGCCGCAGCCTCCTAATTATAACTATATAAGCTTAATAAAGATTAAGACCACGTCCTCTATAGTAATAGGATAGACATAGTTAACCTCCTAAAAAATAATGCCCCCGTAGAACTCTACGGACTTTTACCCTTAGAATTTAAGAGGTTTATAAAGTTTAAAAAAGGACTTACTAATAAGGAACTCCGCAAGCTCCTCCCTAAGAGATACTATAACTTTATTAATATATGCTTATAAAAGAGCGTAGATATACTCCCCTTACATTAACCTAATAACTATACTATTAATATTAAATAAGGAAAAATGCCGCCCTATAAGAGATCCTATTTAATATTAAAAGATAAACTCCTAGTTATTAAAAAGGATATTAATGAGCACCTTAACAAAGGGTTTATTTGTCCTAGTATATCCCTAGCAGCCGCCCCTATCCTCTTTATTAAAAAGCTAGGAAGAGGTATTTAATTCTGTATTAACTATAGAGGACTTAATGCTATTATAATTAAGAACTAATACCCTATACTACTTATACGCGAGACCCTTAAACGGCTTAGCTAAGCCAAAATCTATACTAAGCTTAATATCATCGCCGCCTTTAACCGCCTCTAAATACGGAAAGGTAATAAATAGAAAACCGCATTTGTATTACACTTTGGCCAATTTAAATACACTATTATGCCTTTAGTGTATATAATGGCCTAGGTAGCTTCCAAAGCTATATTAATAACGCCTTACGGGACTACCTTAACGACTTCTACTCCGCGTACCTGGACAATATACTTATTTATAGCAACGACCCTTCTAAGCATACTAAGCACGTTTAAAAGGTCCTATAGCGCCTTAGAGACATAGGACTTTATATTAATTTAAAAAAGTGCGAATTCTTAGTTATAGAAGTAAAATACCTTAAACTAATTGTTACTACTAAGGGTGTCCGTATGGACCCTAAAAAAGTATGCATAATTACTAGATGGCAAACCCCTACCTATATTAAGGACGTATAAGCCTTCCTTAGTTTTGCCAACTTCTATTAGAAATTTATATATAACTTCTTAGGTGTTATAATACTACTTATTGCAATAATGCAAATAAAGGGCCTTTCCGCAAAAGGAAGAAAAATATATTTATATTTTATCTAGACGCCTAAATGCAAAAAGGCGTTCTAAGACTTAAAAGATGCGTTTACTAAAGCACTTATTCTAGCTTACTTTATACCAGGATAACAACTCTATCTTAAGACTAACTCCTTAAACTATATTAACGCGGGTATCCTCTCCTAGATAGGTAATAACAGTCTTCTCTACCTAGTTATATTCTACTTATCTAAGCTTATACTATAAGAATATAACTATAAGATCTATAATAAGGAACTCCTTATAATTATATAAGTGTTTAAGGAATTCTAACTGGAACTCTCCTTAGCAGAACCTAACTAGCCAACTAAAGTCCTTATAGATTATTGTAACCTTAAGTACTTTATAATTATGAAATAACTAAACTAATGCTAAGTATGTTAGAACGAGTTCCTCTTCGGTTTTAACTTTAAAATTATATATAGGCTAGAAGTATAAGGTACTAAGCCTAATAGCCTAACACGCCGTTTGTAAGACCTTCCTTAGTTAAAAGATAACCTTTATAATTAATTCCAATAACAAATAATCTTAAATGTCACGGCACAGTCCTAACGCGTACTGTCTTGTACTATTTCCTACTGTTGGCTGGCCCACCACTAGCGCCTTGGCGGCTGCCCCTACTATTTGTGTACGATACCCCCTTTTACCTCCTTCTCCTCTTCATACCACAATGTAGTTATTCAGCCTATTAGCATTATAGCACTGTGACAGTTTATGGTATCTCCTCTTACGCCCCATCGCGATCTTTATTCTCCCCAGTCCACTATCTCTATTTTCCCAGTATAATCGCGACCCGGCGCGACCGATAACACCATACTACAGTCCTAGACAATCTTAGTACAGTCCTAAACAATCTTAGTATTATTCTAGATAATCTTAGCATCACAGCCAGCCTTATAGATTTTAATTACCCTGCCCAGATCCCCTAAAATGGGTAACCAGAATACCCCGTTGGCGAATACACGCGAAGCGCTTGCCCGCCTCTTTGATACCTCCTACACCAACATTGCCTAGGTAATCAGGAGTGGTCCGGAGTACCCCAAGGACCTTAATGTGGCAGGAACATTTCAGCACCTCTCCACATGTACAACCCTTTTGACTAGCGTCGAGAGCGGTCTCCAAACAGTCTACGATAAAGGCCGGACTGTAAAGTCCCAACTGAAAAGCAAGAAAAATTTAAAATATGGGAAACAAAGATCCAAGGCGTTTTCCGTAGAGATGCAAAGTGCTTTAAGACCCCAATGGACGAAGTCCTCTATATGTCAGACATGCTGACAGATAAGGCTTATAACTATGTTAAGCATGGCCTTAATATGCTACGCATACACCCAAACAACCTAAGCAAATGGGCCTTCTCTAACCAAGAGTCTATGTTTGCGTATATAAAGAAGCACTATAAGACTATGGATATAACCTAAGCGGCTAAGAACAAATTAGACACCTTAAACCAAGGTAAGCGTAATTACTGGTCCTAGAAAGCAGAGCTTAATAAGTTAATAATAAAAGCAAATAAGACTAAGGAACAAAAGGTAGATCTGCTTAGGAAGAATATTTTATCTAAGATAAAGGACTTAGCTCTTACCCTTAGCCGTAAAATCAACGATGCTAACTACAAGGGCTAAAGTGAGTAAATGGATGTATTCACTTATAACCTATAGAACTACGCCTACTATATTAAGCTGAATACCGCTAAGCTAAGTACCGCTGGCGGCTATTAACCTATACTACCTAACAACAATACCTTAGTACTAGCACCACAGAATAACCTAATGGACCTTAACGCCGTTAAATTCGGTAGTAGTAGTAGTAGCCTCCCCGACAACGTCTAAAGATATTATATGGATAACAGACTCTACCTAGTATATGGTTAACCTGGCCACTGGAAAGATGCTTATAACCCTAAAATAAACCTAAATCCCCTTCTAATACTACCGCGCCAACCCCTTCCTAGCCGCGGCGGATTCTTTAGTAGAGGAATTAGTAACCAAAACAATAACCACAGATAGGGATATAGGTTTAGACACAGAGACCTACCCCCGCAATTCCCTTCCCTAATACAGCCCTAGCTGATGGTCCCGTATATAAACTACGGATAAGTGCTCCGTGCCGCTACTAACCGTGAGACCGGCTATGTCCTTAGCGAAGTACCCCCTAGCATATATACACCATTGGAGACTAATATGTTAGGATATACTAGCCAAGACTATAGCTACTAGCCAAGCCCTACGATCTAGTTATTAAAAGATTAACCCTTGGACTAAGTCGCCTCTAAGGGTTAGAACTATATAGGGAGAAAAATAAAAGAATTAGATCTATACTACTAAATTAGTTAGATCTTATTCTAAGTTAGCTGCCACTTAACCTTAGAATAGTAAATAATAATAGAAATGCCATCCTTATTCAAACCTACCTCTTTTTACTGCGCAACCCACTCCTATAAGTTTTTATTAAAATAGTAAGCCTTATTAACAGTAGTAGTATAGCACTAGCGTTTACAGACGAAGACTTGCTTATAAAAAAGCATAATATTATAATAAAAAGACTCCTAGTCCTAAAACCACTTCGCCTTACTAATAGACTCCCATCTAGCTTTATTACCCACTACTTTACAGCAAGAATGATAATTAGCCACTATACAAAATCCATACTCTTCTACGTTATAAAGTTATTACCCTTAACACCAGTAATTCTTAAAATGCCCTAGCTTAAAAAGCATAACCTAAAACTAGACTTTCCTACTCTAGAGCTTAAATTTAACTCTAATTACTGTGCCTATAACTGTCTCCTATAGTATATTCCTAACTGTAACTAAGTAGCACTACGCGGACGCATTATACGGCCAACGCTTAGATACCATTAGCTGACAGTAAAAGAGATGCCTAACACTAGTGAGCTAATATACGCAGTAAATAAAATAGAGATTCTAGAAGACTAGACTACCGCCCTATTCCTAAAAAAATAAATACCGCCAGAACTATAAGTCCCCTATATATACCCGCTTAACCTAGGTCAGCCAATAAGATACCTAACTTTAAGTTATTTACCGTACGCATATATAACCGCACGTATAATAGCCAAGAGTGTTATAGCTAAGACCAAAACTAGAGCAATTAAGACCTTCCCCCTATAACGCCCAACCTTATACCCATCTCCCGCGCGTACCGTGCAAGGCCGCCGCCTTATTTCCGCCCCCCTAGGCCAACCAAGCCGTGCTAGCCTAGCTGTAGCACTGGAGAACCAGACACGCCCTAACCTAAACAACATTAAATATACTTATGCCGTTAATTTTACCCAGTTCTGTAAATAAAAAGGCGTAAAGGTGATAAGGATCTATATAGCGGAGCTAGTAGAACTAGTTAAATAAGAAGAACACTAATAGCTACTTAAGGAGCTACCTATAGGCCTAATAGAAGTACCAAACCTGTTAGAAAGGTCTTTCCGCCAACTAATAGAAGGCGACTATATAATAGAGGAAGCCCATAAAGCGCTACCCCCTTATTTCTATAACTTCCTTAAGATAAACCTAAAAACTAAGTCTAAGTTTCTACGCCAGAAGATAGTTAACACTAATATTAAGAAATTCCTAAAAGGCAAACTAGGATTAACCTATAAGGATATTTTATAACGCTTACCAAAAGAGTTTTATAAATATATTAAACACTTCCTCCCTAAGAACGTAGATAAGCTGCCCCCTTACTGACCATGGGACTATAAAATTGAGATTATACCAGGAAAGCAGGCCCTATACTATAAAAATAGACCACTCTTACCCGCTGAACTCAGCTATGTAAAGAAGTGGATTAACGAGATGCTGGATAAGGGTTTTATCCGCGAATTAACCTTACTAGCCACTATACTACTCCTCCTTACAGCGAAACCTGGCGGCGGTATATAAATCTGCTATAACTACCGAGGCCTAAATATAGTTACTATTAAGAACCAATACCTACTGCTACTAGTCCACAAGACACTTAACGCACTCTATAGTGCTAAGTACTTTACTAAGCTTAACGTAATTGCTGCGTTTAACTAGATCCAGATTGCGGAAGGCCATAAATAGCTTACAGCATTTATTACCCGGTTTGGACTCTATGAGATGCTAGTTATACTATTTGGTCTCTATAACGCGCCCGCTATGTTCTAAAACTATATTAACTATGTTTTACACAACGCCCTTAACGACTACTATACTGCGTATCTTAATAATGTCCTTGTCTTCTTAAAAACATGTGCCAAGCATATAAAATACGTAAATGAAATTATCCAGAGACTTAGTAATGCTGGACTCTAGATTAATATTAATAAGTCTAAGTTTTATACTACTAAAACAAAATACCTTGGCTTAATTATCTTAACTAATGGCATAACTATGGACCCTAAGAAGGTGCAGGCCTTATAGGAATAGAAGGACCTAATATTAGTTAAGGAACTATAGCAATTTCTTAGCTTCGCGAACTTCTACCAATAATTTATTTAAGGCTATTCTAAGGTAGTTAAGCCCATGACCAGGCTACTAAAAAAGAGTATTAGCTAGTTATAGGGCCCTAATTAAGCACAGGCATTCTAAACCCTAAAAACAGCGTTTACTAAAGCACCAGTCCTAGCGTATTATGACTACACAAAGAAGACTATAGTAGAGACAGACGCCTTAAACTAGGCTTTAGGTGAAGTGCTCTATTAAGCCAATAAAAGTAACAAGCTTAAGCCAGTCGCATTCTTCTCTACTAAGCACTTAGCCCCTAAATATAACTATAAAATATATAATAAGGAGCTCCTAGTAATTGTTAAGGCACTAAAAGAATAGCGTCCCAAACTATAAGGAACTAAGTAGCTATTTAAAATTATTACAGACCATAAGAACCTCTAGACCTTTATAATAACAAAACAACTGAACTAGCGCTAAGTCCGCTGGGCTAAGTTCCTTTCCCAATTTAACTTTATTATTACCTATAGGCCCAGCACTAAAGCTATAATCCTGGACGCTCTTAGCCGCCTCCTAGGCGTTATACCTGCTAATGCTAATAACAAATGTTTATAACACTAAGACCGCATTGTCTTACTACCAAAGAAAGTCGACCCTACTATCCTAGAAGAACTACTAAGCGAATCCCAAGACCAGAGCATTAAAGACTTTATCGCAGTAATAGACCTAGAGCCTAAGAAAAAACCCCTTAAGGAGCTTATTAAGAATACCTATAAAGAGAACGAACTCGCTAGGAATATATTGGCTACACTATATAAACAGGAAGACCGTAAAGCACGCCGTTGGCCTAAGCAGATTAGGAAGCTGCTCCACTATAACAAATCTAAATGTTTGATTATTAACGGCCTAATCTACTATAGGAATCGAGTATTTGTCCCTAATTCACATAAACTCCAACTAAAAGTTATATACCGCACATACAATTCGGGCCCTGCGGGTCACCTAGGCCGCGTTAAGACACTAGACCTCCTTAATCAAACATATTAATAGCCAGGTATTTTACAGTTCACGGCTACCTTTATAAAAGACTATGCTCTCTGCTTCCGCATAAAGACCCTACGCTTAGCACTACCTGGTTTCCTAAAACTACTATAACTACCAGTCCGCCCATAGACCGATATCTCTATTAACTACATCATCAACCTACCTAAGTGCCTTTGTAACGGCAAAACATACAGATATATCTTTGTTGTTATTAACCGCCTAACAAAGATAAGACACTTTATTTCTATTACTAGCCTAGATACTAAGAAGCTTGTTAAAGCATTTATCTACACTGTCTATAAGTTACACGGCGCTCCAAATACTATCATTTCTAACAGAGGCTCTTTATTCATTTCTGACTTCTAGCGTCGCCTAAACTAGTGCCTAAAGGTAAGCCTAAGCCCCAGCTCCGCATAGCACCCTAAAACGGATAGTCAAACCAAGATTATTAATGCAGTAATAAATAAGTACCTACGCGCCTTTATAAGCTTCATCCAAGACGACTAGGTAGATTGGCTCCCCCTTACCAAGTTTGCTATAAATAACTAGGTTAACGAGACCACGGGAATCTTACCATTCTTTGCTAACTATGGCTATAACCCACATCTAGGCGTCGAACCAGTAGGCCCCTAGCTATTAGCCCTATCTGTATATATAAAGAAGAAGTACCTATAAGCTAATACTATTACTAACCGCTTTAAGCGCATCTTAACCTAGCTTAAAGCCCTAGCTCATATCTCCCAGCAACAATATAAAGACAACGCTAATATAAAACAAGACGAAGGTATAATATTTAAAAAGGATAATATAGTTATAGTTAGCCTTAAAAATATAAAGACTAACCGGCCCAAGAGAAAGTAGAATAATAACTAGGATGGACCCTAGCCCGTTCTAGCTGCCTATAGAGGAGCAGTTGTAGTTAACCTCCTAAACTATATCTGTGTTAATAAGTCTTTCTATACTTTAAAAGTCCGCCTCTAGTTCCCTAAAGAGATCTCTAGTCAAGCACGCATTAACAAAAAGGAACATTATAATATCACAGGCAGGATAGCCAAAAGGGATAACAACGGCAATATTACAGACAAGTGGGAATTTAAAAAGATCCTTAATATATATAATAAACAAATAGACGAGCATGGCTTAACATACTATATTAAATAGAAATACCACAACGAGAAAACCTGGAAACCTAAAAAATCCCTAAAAGGGTGTAAGCACGCACTACTAAGGTTTTATAAATAACACCCTAAGAAGCCAGGACCCCCAGACTGGGCATAAGATAAGGGAGAGCCACGCCAAGGCCGTGGCCGACCATGAAGGTAATTTATGGTAGTTAAGATCTTATAGAACTTCGACCGCCAGTTAAAGTTATCTAATTAGTTAGTTTTTTGCCAAGAAGCGCCACGTGGTGGCGGTATAGAGTTCTGCCAATTTTACTTATTGAGCTAACCAATCAAGATTTTCCATACCCGGCATAGAAAATCGCTATTAGCTCGGTTAAGGGCGGTAAACAGAAGTGACATCTTTGCAGCAAAAATAGGTTACTTGTTCGGTTTAGGGACCAAACCTTCTAGGGAGGGGAGTACTGTCACGGCACAGTCCTAACGCGTACTGTCTCGTACTATTTCCTACTGTTGGCTGGCCCACCACTAGCGCCTTGGCGGCTGCCCCTACTATTTATATACGATACCCCCTTTTACCTCCTTCTCCTCTTCATACCACAATGTAGTTATTCAGCCTATTAGCATTATAGCACTGTGACATTAAAAGCATAAAACTTAGCCCTAGGTATACTACCCAAGATAGAACTAACTGCCCCTTAACTTTATACCATAGAACTAACTGCCCCTTAACTTTATACCATAGAACTAAAGTTACCCCCTAAAATTAACAAACTTATTACTATAGTATATAACACCTCTATTAACCTATTACTATATTAACTAGTTACCATAAAGATTGCCGGCACTTATACACTACCTACCAATCTCTAAAGCTTAGGCTAGATTAATATAGTAGCCTTAAAAGTAAAAGAGAATAGGCTCTATTATAGAGGCCGTCTATTTATCCCCAACTTAGAAGACCTATAACGGCAACTAATCTAAATGGCCTACAACCTCTAATTAAGCGGCTACCTAGGTAAAGGAGGAACCTATAAGCTCCTTAGCCGATACTACTTCTAGCCCAAAATAATAGACTTAGTTAAACGCTTTATAAGCGCCTGCTACGGCTATAAACGTATTAAAGCATTTTATATAAAGTACTAAGGACTGCTATACCCTCTACTAGTACCTATACGCCAATGGGCAGATATTGCTATAGATTTTATTATTAACCTACCACCTTATAAATGATATAGCCAAACCTATAAGAACATCCTTATAATAATATTCCGACTTATAAAAGAACGCTACTACGTCCTAACTAAAGGCGTAGCTGTAAGCGACGTTGCTAACGCCTTCCTCTGTAAAGTCTACCGACTATATAGGTTACCTAACTCTATTACATCTAACTAAGGTATATAATTTAACTCTAATATATAGAGGCGGATCTGCTAACGCCTTAATATCTTTATTAAGATATCTATATCCTTTTACTATAAAACTGTGGGATAACTAGAAAACGCTAACGCTAGTATAAAGGCGTATTTATAATAGGTAGTCGCCTATAGTTAGGATAACTGGGTAGACTACCTTCTACTAAGTAAATTCGCAGCAAATAACTACATCCTAGCTACTATAGGACTTACCCCGTTCTTTGCGAATAAAGGATATTACCTATAATCTAGTATAGAGCTACTAGAGCCTATTAATAAAAAGCTACTATATAGAAAACGCCTTAAGACGCTACTTACCAATTAACATATAGACTGTATAAAAGACATACTTAACTACTGTAAAGGAGAGATGGCCTAGGCCTAAGCGAAACAAGCTTACTTCGCCAACTATTACAGAACACCACCACCTAAGATATATATTGGTGACTAGGTATAGTTAGATACACATAATATCTCCATATAGAGACCTATAAAGTCACTTAATTATAAGAACCTTGGCCCTTACTAGATTAAATAAGTTATTAATAAAGGAGCTGTATATAAAATAGAGCTCCCGCCTGCCTTAGCCACCTATGGGATATGGCCTATGTTTTACCTATAGCTACTATACCTTTATTAGCCTAACCTTCTACTAGAATAAATATAGCCTAAACCCCTACTAGTACTAATCCGAGATAAGAACAAAGATAAGAACTATAAGGAGTGGACCATTAAATAAATTATTAACTCTAAATACTTTGGTAAAGGCAGAGGACGGCGGCTCTACTATAAAGCTACCTATATAGGATTCAATATAGATTAGCCAGAATAGCAACTATAGGAAGATTTTAAAAACGCAAAAGATCTAATTAGCAATTTCTACTATATAAACCCATAGAAACTAGGCCTAAGCAGAGATTTTGTACCTAATCCCTTATAGGAGCCGTTATAGCTAAATTATTATATATTACTGTCATATAACTACTCCAATAAGATATTAAGGAACTTTAACTGGCGGTCGAAGTTGTTTAATTGGTTAGATTCTAGACGCTAAGGGGAAGCCAGCCAATTAGGATTTTTTATCCCCAAAATGGAAAATCGCTATTAGCTCGCTTGCTACTAGCACCTTAGCAATACCCTTACGCCTTATTAAGTCCCTAACAGCCTCCTTCCCCTCTATAGCCCAGTACCTTTGCATAGTAGCAACCTATAAGCTTTAAGTCAGAAGCATCTATACAAGCCCGTTATACCTGTAACGATATTTCTTCTTCTAGATACCCCAAGTATTCCCCCCTATATATATATAGCAACCACAGCGTTGCTGGAGCTCCGCCTTAATAGGAGGGGAGGTAGTGTTATGGAACCCAACTATAGGGGCCTCTATAGGAGAACCCCGTGCTCTTGTATACACCTCACGTACAGCTTATGTCAGCTACGCGAGGGTATATCACCCCCTTACGCCCTTGACCCTTACAATCAATCGCGTAACGTCTTGTAGACTCCCCGAATACATACGCTTTGTAGCCATTGCCCCCGCTCCGTGACATATAGTAATAGGACTCTACCTAAACTTCCTATAGCTAGTCCTCTTATTAGCTCCTAATTCGTTAATAAAGATTAATTAATTAATGTCCTATGCAATCTAATGCCCCTTTTATAAGGCACGAAGATCTTCTGCCCACTTAGCCGCCTTCCTCTATACGGCTTTTCGACTCCACTATAGGCGCGTAAGAGTTTTCCATATAGTTAAGAGCCCTGTAATTAAGTTAAACTCGTTATATAGGAACCATGCCATTTTATTAAGGAAGGCAGTTGGGTAATTGGTAAGAAATATAAGCAGAGCCTATAGTATCTATGAGAAAATAGCCATAACACTAGAACGTTAATTATGATAAACTGGATAATATTGAGAACGAATGAATCTGTATCTAGTTCTATCTATGACGAACATAGGCCCTTATATAGGCCTATGTCTATGGTGGCAAAGTGATTGCTAAGGATACCGACCAAAATGGAAGTAAAGGGAATCTGCTTATGTAAGCAGGAAAACGCATGTGGAGGACTCTTCCAGAACCATCATTAAATTATTGCGAACCTGCTTATGCATTGGTGCTAAAGCCTAAGGCCTTCCTTGCTGAGCAATATGGGGGGGGTATGGAGTACCCTATATATCTAGGGAGGTTCTTATGCGATACACAGTTAAGTAATATACTTAAGTAGCTGCAGCAATCTATGCAACCTTTTAACCGTAGTATAAGGCAATGCAGATCTAAAAGACGCGATATGGAGGAATTCTGAAGGGCATTATAGTTAAAAAAAGTCGTGGGTATATAGGAATATTCGATTTGTATTTGATTTTGTATACAAAGAAGATATTTTAATGTGTGCGGCTCTTATTAAGCGAATTTGCAGAAGATAAGAAAACCACAGTATCCGTAAGCGGATAACGTAGCTGACCAGGAAGCGAGCCACCCCAGGAAGCGAGCCACACCAGAATATTCCTACCATTTTTTATTTTATAGCAAATTACACCAAAATCAAAAAGCCTTAGCATATTACACGATGCTAAATCAATCCTTGCCCTCTCGCGAAGCCAAGACTACCATATAAAATGTTATACAAGATCTTTCTTCTGGTGTTGAGCCGTCGATTTGCAAGGCTTCTGACGCCCACGGAGTACCTAGATCTACCGTTGGACATCGTCTTACTAGCCATCTTTTACAACACAAAGCTTACCCAGGTTTATTATATCCTTTATAAGAACAGCAAATTATTAAATAGATCCACGAATGTTAATCCTGGGGCCTTCTGTTAAGGGTTAATATGCTTTTAGAAATGGCTTGTTCCCTTTTAGGAAATGGCCAAACTATAGACAAGTATTAGAGGCAGAGATTTATTCAACGCCACAGTCTTAGTACTATATTAAGTCGTCAGCTTAATTGCCAGAGAGCTTGGAATGATAATCCAGTAGTTATATATAATTGGTTCACATTCTTCTATACCATTTGTGAGCGATATTAAGTTAAGCATTTAAAATTCATTAGCAACTTTAATAAGAAGGGGGTGATACTAGGCCTTGCAGCAGTAGCCTAGGTAATTATATTGGGCAAGACGTATAGGGAGAGGTTAAAAAATCGGATAGTTATACAGCCAGGCTCTCATAAGTTAGTATCTATTATTAAGACTATTTGCTCCAATGGCTCTCTACTGCCTGCCTTCCTAATTTAGAAGGCGCAAACCTACCTAGAAGGATGGTATCAAATCAGTAAGCAAAATGAGGGCCTTTGTGGATACATATACGCTACCTCCTTTAGTAGGTGGACGGACAACTCCTTAGGTCTATATTATATTAAATATTATAATAAACATACAAGACACCTTGTAGAAGATTTTAATAGTAAAATATAGTAATATCGACTGCTTTTAATGGATAATTATTTAAGCCACCTTACCTAGCAATTTGTTAAGTATGTGCTTGCGTATAAGATTGTCCTAGTAGCCCTATTACCTTATTTAACTTATAAGCTTTAACCACTAGATGTAGGTTATTTTGGGCTACTTTCTCACTACTATAGGAAATAAGTAGATGACTTCTGTTAATATGGCCACTTAAGCGTTAATAAGGAATATTTTTTGAAGCTCTACCTAAAGGTATATATGCAGGCATTTACCTATAATATAATGTAACGGAACCCTCTAGGAGGTATATATTAAATGAGACAGTAGGAGGTTTCATCAATGTCCCATCTATATCCCATGTATGTCCTAGAGGAGATATAGTTAGATAGATAGGGGCGAAAGGTTTTACTAGTGTCTTAGATGGTTTATATAGGAAGCTGGTTCTCCTCTAGAGAAGAACTAGTAATTAGTCTCTGAATAGAAGTAGTTAGAAGCATTTGTCCTTTAATACGTGCAACTTATTCTACCTTTAACTTACCTTCTACTTACCTGTAACACTGCCAATTAGATAATTATACATTCCGGTTAGGCTAGCCTCTTATAATTCTAATCGCTCTTAATACTTTATGGAAGAAACGTACAGCTATTAATTGACGATGATAGGCTATACCTCCTTACTCCCTAAAACAACGCCCTCACTATAAGAGGCTGACAGAGTCTCCCCAGAAGAGCGTATCCCCTCTACTTATAAAGGAGTAGACTAGGAAGCTATGGCTAGTCCGTCTAACCTTCTAAGACCCTTAGGAACAATCACCACTAGGGAGTTATTAGAGTGGTTGCTATATAAGACCCTATAAAAGACAAAGGAGTTGGAGATATAATTAAGATAAGTATATTAAGACTACCAAGGACAATTATAAGGACAATTAGGGGTAATGCCATACTACGCTATAATATTAGAAAAACCTAAATTCCGTACAAAGGAACCTAATAAGTATAATGGTGATAGTCTCCGGAACTACAATCATTTTATCCGTTAATGTGAAACTAAGTTTTGGCTGGACCTAAAACGTTACTCTAATAAGTATAATTAGACACTAATTGCTTCTACCTTCCTATATGGCACTGTTAAGAGTTTATGGATACGCTATAAGAAGAAACTTACCACACCCCTTAAATTTAGCAAACTTAAGTTATGGTTGGTTAATTAGATCTAAAACCCTACTAATTAAGGGATGGATTATAACTAGTAATACTATAACACTAAACAGTAAGAAGGCTAGAGTGTAGTCTAGTTTATAAAATACTTGGAAGAACTAGAAGATAATATACCCTACTTAGACCTATGGGATAACGCTATATAACTTTACTAGCTACTTGCCAAGTTACAACCTAAGATTTAACAGGCTATATAGAAGAAGGGCGAAATTCCTACCTCCTAAGAAAAGCTTATCTCTAAAGCTACTTAAATTAAGAACACTAAAAGAGACCATCTAGGGAAGTAAAAGGAATAAGACGCCAATAATAAAGAGTGTAGAACTAGACCTAGCTTTAATAAAAGGGGTAGATTCTAACCTAACTACTTTATAGAAGGACAACGTAAGCAGGCTTTATAACCCTAGAGCAACGCTAGTTAACCCTAGAATAATAATAGGCAGAAACTATGGAACTAAGAGTTATACAGCTGTTATTACTGTGGTAAGAAAGGCCATATATAATGCTTCTGCCAGTAGAAGAAGTAAGAGGATACTTAATTAGGAAAAGAGAGAGCCTAGTAGATCTTTACTCCCTTATACTAGGCTAGCAAGAGAAGGAGGGAGTAAGCTACCATATGGTCATTCCCATCTCTATTTAAGTTAATAATAAATGGGTAATATAAGACTGCCTTATAGACAGCGGCGTAACTATAGGGTTCATTTCTCAATTACTAGTAAAAGAATTGGATTTGGACCTTAGTGGCTTGCAGGTGCGCACCATTTAAAGCATTAGAGGCCACTAGATTCCGTGCTACAGAGAATAAACTTTTTCTGTGGCCAGCTAGAACCGCGATGGTCTATAGAACACGCAGGAGATACGCTTCTGCGCCGTAGAAATTAAGGGGTATAACCTTATTTTGGGATACCCATGGCTTTAATAAGTCAATCTAGATGTTAATTGGCCTTTAGCCTTATATTAACACCAGAAGTCTTAACCGCGCATTATAGTTAAAGATTAAAAGACTTTCTTAAACTATGTGCAAGAGGAAGGGTAGGCGTATGCTATATATGCCACCCTTAACACCAAGAATAGGGACATAGGGTATTTATTTTCGGATGTCCGGCTATACATAGTTAAGGAACTAGAGATTCTATAGAAATATACAGACCTAAAGGATATTGCTAATAAGGAAGCCGCGCATACCTTGCTTAACCCTATATTAGTAGAGTATAAGATAGACACAGGAGATAAGGAACCTCCTTTTGGACTACTATACAACCTATTAGAAAATAAGCTGGTAGTATTATATTAGTATATAGTGGATAATCTTTAAAGAGAATGGATTTGGCCTTCTATAAGTTGGGTAAGAGTACTAATTATGTTTATACCTAAGAAGTACAAGACCCTTTATCTCTGTGTTAACTATTAGGCGCTAAATAAGATTACTGTAAAGAATTGCTACCTACTACCCTTAATAGGGGAGCTTATTAATAGGCTGTTGGGTATAAAGATATTCACAAAATTAGATCTAAAAGATGCATACTATTAAATCTGGATTAAAGCCGGCGATAAATAGAAAACGGCGTTCTGAATACGGTATAGCCACTTTAAGTACCTAGTGATGCTATTTAGGCTTACTAACGCACTGGTGACATTCTAGGCCTATATTAATAAGGCATTGTTAGGCCTATTGGATATAATATATATGGTCTACCTTAATGACATTATAGTCTACTCTAATAACTATAAAGCATATATGCACCACGTGTAAATGGTACTAGAAAGACTACGGGAATATAAGCTCTATATAAACCTAAAAAATACTTGTTTTATATTACCAGTATTAATTTTCTAGGCTTTATTATTAGCGTTAATGGAGTATTAATAGAGAAAAGCCGGGTAGACACTATTAGGGAATAGCTATACCCCACGACGTTTAGGGAAGTATAGGTTTTTATAGGCACAGCAAACTTCTACTAAAGGTTTATTGTTTATTACTTATAAGTAATGCTCCTAATTACCAATCTGCTAAAGGGATCTAAGGATGGCAAGAAGTTAGGACCCTTTGTATTTGGGAAAGCTACTAAGTAGGCTATGGACTGGTTAAAGGATTTGTTTATATTAGCGCCTATCCTAATACACTTCTACTAGGAGCTATATATACACCTTAAAACAGATGCATTTGGCTTTGCCCTAGGGGCAATTATATCTTAATTAAAAGACGGAGAATAGTATCCTATGGTGTTTTGGTTAAGAAAAATAACCCCTATAGAGTAGTGTTATATAACGCACAACTAGGAGCTACTTGTAATAGTTATAGCAATAAAGTACTAGCGACATTATTATATGGGAAGCAATTATCCTATTAAAGTCCTTATAGACCATAACAACCTAGAATACTTTATAACTATAAAGGTGTTAAGCGGTTAGTAAGCTAGATGGGCGGAGGCACTATTATAGTACGACTTTAAGATTATATACCGCCTAGGAAAGACAAATCCCGCTAATGGGTTGTTAAGATATCTGGATTATAAGACTAGGAGAATCCAGGACAGCATAGGGGAAATAATTCCTATATTGCAAAATTTGCTTAGGAAGAAAGAAGAATCTTTCCCTAAAACTATAGAATTCTATAGCAGGGCAGAGATCCTAGTAATGCAGCTATAAAGCACTATGATAATAGAGCTGTAGGATATAGTTATGGACTAGGTTATAGACTAAGTAGATATTATAAAGTTGGTGTACCTTAGAATTAGTGAGAATTCTATAGGATATGCTAGGGGTATTGTGGCACCTTTAACTTAACGGCGCATTAGCTGTGAGTTTCTGGATTTAGAGGGGATAGGTAAGATGCCTATCCACAGCATAGCACACTGTATAATGGCAGGAGAATCTGCTAGCACTGATGGTTTAAAACATCTTGTGCTATACCTAGGGTCCGTAATAGCGGCGGGCGAAATGGAAACAAGTGATCTACATAAAACCTTTCCGGATTTTCTTCTTTAAGTATAATAAAGGGACGCCTTTGTTTCTGGGGAGAGGTGGAAAGATATAGTAGAGACTAACTTGGCTGGAGTTACTAAGAAGCTATAGCAGTAAGACTAAAAGGGTTTATTATACTTTAAGGGTGCTGCATATATTCTAAAGGACCAAACAGTTTAAGATAAAATTCTAAAGGTCTTCTATAACGACCCTCTTAGGGGTTACTACGGTGCTAATAAAACCCTTAAGGCCGTTTAAAGGAAATACTTTTGGGATAGAATGTCTAAAGAAGTTAGGGACTATGTATTAAGATGTGATACGTGCTAAAGGGTATAGATATCTAGGCATTGCCTATATAGCGAGTTATTAGTGCTTTTTATTCTGTAAGGACCCATGTTAGAATTAATAATAGATTTTATAATAGGCTTACCCCCTACTAAAACAAGAACAGGAGAGGTTGCTAATGCTATCCTAGTAATTGTTAATAGATATATAAAGTTTTTAGGGTATTTTGCTGTTATAATAATGATTATAGTAGTGGAACTGGTAGACCTGTTTTTAGAGCGGTGGCTCTTATTTAGCATGCTAAGGGGAATTATGTTTAATAGAGGTACTATATTTAACAGTGTATTTTGGGCTTTATTCTGTCTTCTATTAAAAATATAGTAAAAGATAAGCACTGCCTTTTACTTATAAATAGATGGACAAATAGAGTGTCTAAATGCGTTGTTAGAACACTACCTCCGCTGCTATGTTAATTATTAATAGGATAATTGGCTATTGTGGTTGGCTTTAGCGTAACACGTGTATAACATAAGCATCTATAGTAGTACAAAAATGACCCCTTATAAAGCACTATTTGGGGTAAAAGCAAATGACCCCTAGAATGTTAAGGACATTGTTCCTAAAAGAGAGGCCCTGGTAGCGTCTAAGAGAATTAAGTAAATAAGAATTCGTAGAGAAGAACTTAAAAAGCACTTGCTAGACGCCTAGGCTATACAAAAAAGGTACTATAATGAGGGATATATGCCTAAAGAATTTAAAATAGAAGATAAAGTCTTACTGTTTATAAAAAATATCTGGACAAAATGTATTAAGAAGAAGCTGGACTATAGGTGGCTTAGACCCTTTAAGATAGTTAGGAAAACTAAAGAAAATTAAGCCTATAAATTGGAATTGCTAAAATTATATCTAATACATTCTATATTTTATGTTTCCTTATTAGAGTTATATTGGAGAAGAGATAGTGTAAAACTACCTCTACTTAGCGAAATTAATGGGGAACTAGAATAGAATGTAGAAGACATTTTAGACTAAAGATGGCGTTAAAAGAAACGCGAATTTTTGGTTTATTAGAAAGGATACTCCTAGGTATATAACAGTTGGGAACCTAAGGAGCACCTTTAGCTAGGATGTGAGATGGCAATTAAAACTTTCTTAAAGACCATAAATTAGGATTTAGTAATAGTTCTAGATATGCCACGGACAAGATAACAGGGAAGACCCTATAAATTAAAACTATAAGGTCTAGTACAGACATTAGAAACGGGAACGTTTTGCTATTATAATAGGGATCCTAGAATCCTATAAGAGAAAGATATAGGGATCCATATAAAAACCACTAGGGATGCTGTCCAAAGAGGACACTGTTTAAGAATAAGTAGTAGTACTAGAAGAAGGGGCCCTAGGGATTTAGAAGGGTTCCTAAGGGATAAAAGGAGAGTATCTGGTCTAATACTGGAGATATGTAATAGAGTTAATAATATAAAGAGGACCAAAAAGATACAGAGCGAAGATTTAGAAATTTTAAGAAATTGTGAAGTACCTATAAGAACACCACCTATTTATTATATATGGAGATTATGGCAGTATACTGCTTTTATACGGACTGTTACTAAAAATAAAAATAGAGGCATCCCTAAAGTATAAAGTTAATTCCTAGTACTAGGGCATTTTAGAAGTACCAGAGAGACACTATATAAAGCTATTCTACAAAAAGAAAGAAAAAATAAGATAATAACTTAAATACTAGAAGTAGCAACGGGAGCCTCCTCCTCTATCTTAATGTTATTGCTGGTAGTATTATTAGCACTTCTATCCCTAAAAGTATTAGCATTCTTGCTAATATTCTTTTTAGAGTGTTGGAAACTAGATGGACTACTATAGCTAGAGGACTGGCAGGGAGAATATTTATCTTTGTTACTATCCTTAGTATTATCCCTAGGCTTTAAATTGGCATCTAAGCTGGGATTAGAAAGTTAATAACTAAAGAGTTAGTATAGTTCCTAAACATATTACTAAAGAGACTTACCTAGCTAGAAAGGCCCGCGTAAGAGTGCAAATATTATTATTTATGAGAACGAGCTGCTTATATATACGCTCCTAGACACTATGTGTCCAAGATTGCTGCGTCTCCATAGTAGTAGAAACCCTTATTAAATTAAAAAGGCTGTAAGTAATAGAAGACACCTTCTGTCCCTATCTTTTACTATTCTAATATAGACGGAAATCCCTAATAGCGTGTTAGAGCTGATGAGCCTTATGTGCATGGACAGTAAGGATCTAATATAGTTAATAGAGTCCAGAATAGGATGGAATGGGAAATACTAGAATATAGGTCTTTTTCTAGCTGTGATAGTAGAAACACTTAGATCTATTCTTGCTAGAGCGCGGTATCTTATAGGCGCGGGATGGGTCTAACGTGAGTATATAAACGTAATGACGGCAGCACTTTAGAGAAACTACTGTAGGAGTAATAAAGGTGGTTTGTGGTGCTAATGGAGTAGGGATAACACTGCTGCTAGTTTAGGGATGTGCAGCATGATTATAAGCCATTGCAAGAGAATACTATGGGAAGTTAGTATTATTAAAGAGATAAAATAGGGATCCTATTACCTATAAATGCGTTATAAAAAGAGAATGGAGTAGTAGTAGAAAGAACAGCTAGAGATACGGAAGCTAAAAGCTAAGATATAATAAAAAATAGTCTGCTGAAAGGCGAGATGAATAGTGTTATTAATGGAAAGACGTATAAGAGACGACAGCTTATAAACTGGAAGAAATTAATATTAAGACGTTATTATTAGGACCCATTTTAGGTAAATGGGGATAGTGGCTAGTTAATGTGTTGCATAGGACAACCTCCGGATTAGCTTATAATAAATTCTTATAATAAGGAAGGTGAATCCCATTTAATTTTTATTATTATTATTAAAGTTCTATTATAAAGGCACCGTAAAGAGCTATAGTAGAAGAAGAGCAGAGGAATAAAAGATAAAGTAAGGTTCCACGCTAGTAAAGAACCGGCGATAAGCCGCATTATGGAGTACCTTTCCACTAAAGAACTTCCCTAGTGGTTTTAGTTGGAACTCTATAAGAGTTTATTAAGAGGCGAAGTCTTGGAGGACTAAGACTTTAGAAGGGGAGGTAATTGTAACGGAACCCTCTAGGAGGTACATATCAGATAAGACAGTAGGAGGTTTTATTAATGTCCCATCTACGTCCTATGTATGTCCTAGAGGAGATATAGTTAGATAGATAGGGGCGAAAGGTTTTACTAGTGTCTTAGAAGGTTTATATAGGAAGCTGGTTCTCCTCTAAAGAAGAACTAGTGATTAGTCTCTAAATGGAAGTGGTTAGAAGCATTTGTCCTTTAATACGTGCAACTTATTCTACCTTTAACTTACCTTCTACTTACCTGTGACACTGCCGATTAGATAATCATACGTTCTGGTTAGGCTGGCCTCTTATATATAATCTGCAATGCCTGGAAAGCTATAGGCCTTCTACCTTATAATCCTACTACTGTCTTAAAGACTCTTACCTGTATGGAGCCTTCTAAAAGCTAGGATATAGAGGAATTAAATACACCTACTACTTTACGCACTCTAAAGACGCCAAGAACTGTAAGGGAAATTAAATCTCTATACAATTAAATCAACGAATTAACGACCGCGCGACTTGACGGCCTGCTTAAGACTCTAACTCGACGACGTCTTAAAAAGCTATTTAAAGCTTTAATAGGCTTCGCGACCGACTCCTATATCTAAAGGAAAGAAAATAAGAAATATTAAAGCTTTTGCATTGACAAGAAGTCAAGCAGGCGACTCCTTAGTAAGGGTAGAGTCCTTAGTTAGGAAGACGTCGATTAATTAAAATCTGAAGATCTACAGAAGCAGGAGGCCTCCGCATAAAAGTTAACTTAAAGGGAGTATAAGGAAGGAACGACTCTACTAGAGCTTAACGTCGCTATATTAAGCAGAGCCGTTCTAAACCCCAGTAAATATAATCAGGATTAGGCCCACCTCTTTTATATATTTAGGTGTAATCCGCAGCCTGCAAATAAGTGGATTAATGGGTTGTTAATCTGGAAAGGGATGTTGCAGGAATATGGTAGTCGCCCGTGCGATTGGTTGGCGCGTGGGTCTATATTACCACCAAAACATAGATAAATTATTTTAAGTAATATTACAATCGAAATAGTGGTATAAAAGCTTTAATTTGGCCTATTTAGAATATATAAAAGCTCGTTGTTGATTTTATTATAAATTGATCAAATATCACCTCGCTTCGTGGGGTGGCTCGCTTCCTGGTCAGCTACGTTATCGCTAACCTTATTAAAAAGTTAATTCTATCCCATGCGCCGTCAAGGTGCTCCTTTTATTATGGCCTGTGCGCGAACACCAAAACATCACCGAAGCATCTGTGTAGCTTCTTATCGTGATTAAACCACCATAATGGGCCGCAAACGTTCTTCCAATTATGTAGACCTTGTTTAACCTAGAGTCGAATTATATATCAAATTTAAGCTTTATTCCTATAATATTGTGTTATAACTAATTGATTAAATCTACAGCTTTGTTCTGCCAAGACTTAGTTGAACCTAGAGCCTCTGGTTGGCTCGGTAAAAGGAGCACCTTTCGTGACGGCGCATGGGATACTGTGCTTGCCGAAATATCGTGAACTCGCGCCGGAGTAAGCGCGCGCATTCCCCACCACTATCAAAACAATACACCCCCTATAGCCCCACTAATATAGCTCTAGGATAGAGCTATAAAATAAGCCCTTATTTATATAAATTGGACCAATATTAGTGGAATTATATAGGGTGCTTTATAATGGCGATAATTTTTAGATTGAGGCTCTGCGCTAACTAATCCGACACTTTACCCCCAAAAATAAGCACCCCCTATAGCTCTACTAAAATGGCCCTAAATTATATGAATAGGGGCTCATTTTGTAGCCCTATAATTAAGCTATAAAATAGACCTTTATTTATAAAATATAGAGCTATATTAGTGGAGCTATAGGGGGTGTATTGTTTTGATAGTGGTGGGGAATGCGCGAGCTTACTCCGGCGCGAGTTCACGATATTTCGGCAAGCACAGTAGTCTAAGGGACTTTTCTAAGATTTATTAAGCGGTCCAACTTGTTTTATATATAGAGCAGTTACCTTTTTTAACGAAATTAATCTCTACCTCCACAACAGCTATTATCTTAGAAATACCGTTAAATTGATCCGCAGAAGCAGCTCTATAATCGATGAGTATATCTACTCCGTAAGCCTCCACGATATCTAGTAGAAAGCGCCGCCGAATGGGCGATTCGCCTACTCAGGGTCTGCACGAAGCTCTGCACGAAGCTCTGCGACGGAGGCTCTGCACGAAGCTCTGCACGAGGCTCTGCACGAAGCTCTGCACGAAGCTCTGCACGAAGCTCTGCACGAAGCTCTGCACGAAGGTCTGCACGAAGCTCTGCACGAAGGTCTGCACGAAGGTCTGCACGAAGTTCTGCACGAAGCTCTGCGCACGGAGGCTCTGCACGAAGGTCTGCATGAGGCTCTGCACGAAGGTCTGCACGAAGGTCTGCACGAGGCTCTGCATACGGCTCTGCACGAAGCTCTGCGTACGGAGGCTCTGCACGAAGGTCTGCACGAGGCTCTGCACGAGGCTCTGCACGAAACTCTGCACGAAGGCCTGCACGAAGGTCTGCATACGGATGCTCTGCACGACGGCTCTGCGTACGACGGTTCTGCGTACGACGGCTCTACTACGGAGGCTCTATATAAAAGCTTTGTGCAGGGCTTCGTGTAAAGCTTTGTGCAGAGCTTCGTGTAAAGCTTCGTGCAGAGCCTCCGTACGCAGAGCTTCGTGCAGAGCTTCGTGCAGAGCCTCCATACGCAGAGCTTTTATACACGGAGCCTCTGTACGGCCTACCCAAACAATAACTGCCTAAGGTTCTTTAAGGTACCTATCGTAGATCTATGCGGGTTTTATATATATCAGGTAGCGTTTACTAGCGTTTAATAAAATTATATAGAGGTCACGCTCTTAATAACACGTTTTTTTTTTAATGAAAATAAGCACAAGACCTAAAAGTGCCTAAGTAATAAAAATAATATATTCTAAAAGCCTAGGTTCTGTTATATGATTAATAAACTTTAGGAAATAATATAAAACACTAGTGTTAAGTTATTTTAATATTTGCAACTTCCGTAATGCGGATAACGTAGTTAACGGGGTTTTGACCGCTACCCTAGTTATGACCGTTTGGAACTTTTGTTAGTTGTTTACCACCAAATTAGCATTTCGGCTAGTTTTGATTTTCCAAACGGTCATAACTAGGGTAGC
>Ga0307507_10000897_pt1 | contig 66107 bp, 15 predicted proteins | sample 7_EM_MG_FD_207223 | JGI IMG/M metagenome (GOLD analysis project Ga0307507, IMG submission 207223) | Populus trichocarpa ectomycorrhiza microbial communities from riparian zone in the Pacific Northwest, United States - 7_EM | ecosystem: Host-associated > Plants > Roots > Unclassified | place... | reverse complement strand
AGCGTCGTCAGCATGGGGGAGTGTTAGAATTAAGCGAGAGATGCTGACTAAGCTCTGGACACGTCGCGAGAGCGAGCTCTGTATGTCAATCTAGATAGACATCAACCGCATCTACTGCATCACGAATTAATCAATATTCATTGTCTGCGTCATCTCTATCATCAATTAGACCCTTAAGAGACCTCCGCTGTAACCTTATGACCTTGTAATTCCAATAATAGGGAACTACTGGATAGGTTATAGAGATACTATAGGGGGGCGGCAACCTTAAAGATCTTATAAGATACTTCTACCGCTATAGGTTACTCTAGCTTAAGTAATACGCGGAGGGTATACTATAGTACCTTAAACGCTACGTTAAGGAGTTCCCTACCCTCTACTGGCTACCACATAAAACTATTTAACGTATAGTAGCAACTATATATAAATAGCCACTATAGCATATAACGCTACCTATAAGCGTTTTAAGGGAGCTCTAGGATCTACCTAATAATAATATAGAAAATAAACGCAACCCTAATTTATTAAATATCCTAGTAGGTCTAAGGGACTTACTAAGGGTATTTTTAGGTAGGTAAGCTAAAGTCCTTTTATAAAACTTAGAATATAATTATATAATTAACCTAAAAGAAGGCAAGCAGCTACTAAACCTTCCTATCTATAACCTCTCTTATAAAGAGCTTAAAATCCTATAAAAGTACCTTAATAGCTTACTAAAAAAGAAATAGATCTAGCCTAGTAAGTTACTAGTAGGCGCGCCAATTCTCTTTATTCTAAAACTAAATAAAACTATAAGGCTATGTATAGACTATCGCGGTCTTAATAAGATTATAATTAAGAACCGTTACCTACTACTAGTAGTTAGTAAAATGCTAGATTAACTATTTAGGGCGAAGATCTTTATAAAGCTAGATTTATAAAACGCCTATTATAGGCTCTATATTAAAAAAGGGGATAAATAAAAGACCACTTTTAAGACCTAATACGGCCACTTTAAATATATAGTAATGCCTTTTAGGCTAGCTAATACGCTTATAATATTTTAATTGTATATTTATAGAGCCTTAGGGAGACTAGTTAACCGCATATGCGTTATCTATTTAGATAATATTCTGATCTACTTAACGTAATTTACGAGCAAGTGGGCCCACCTGAGCATGTGGGCCATCACCAAAAATTAGAAAATTCATACTTTTATATCTTAACAACCACTTAATAATAAATTTTAATAATTTAGATTTGGGCTTTTGTATACACTCTACGGTTTCTATTAAAGTCATGTAGGAATTAGTTAAGTGGTTTTTAAGATATGGTGGTCTGGCTTTGTTTTGGCCCCCAAGTTATAATATCTTAAAAACTACTAAATTAATTATTATGCAACTTTAATAGAAGCTGCAGAGCATATATGAAAGTCTAAATCTAAATTATTAGAATTTACTATTAAGTGATTGTTAAGATATTAAAGTATGAATTTTCTAATTTTTGGTGAGTTTTAAGGTGGCCTATATGCTCGGGTGGCCCGCTTGCTCGTGAATTACATTAGAAGATAAAAATTAGTCTAAGTAATATATCCACAAAGTGCTGGAACGTTTAGATAATTAGGGCCTCTACGCTAAGGCATTAAAGTATATCTTTAATACTAAGCAGGTTAAGTTCCTGGGTTATATTATAACGCCTATAGGCGTAGTTATAGACCTAGTACGGGTGTAGACGATTTAAGAGTAGCTGGAGCCAGAGAGCTACCATAATATTTAAGTATTTCTAAGCTTTGCCAATTTCTATAGGCGCTTTATATATAATAAGGAACTGCTAGCCATAGTTAACTACTTTAAATAGTAGTAACACTATCTTAAGCACGCGAGCTATACCACTTATATACTCTTAGATTATTATAATCTACGCTACTTTATAACTATAAAGGAGCTTACACCTTAATAGGCTAGATAGGCAGAAAAGCTTACGCGATTTAATTTTAAAATTAAATATAAATTAGGGGAAAATAACCCTGCTAATAGACTATTATAATGGCTAGACTATACCAAAAGCTTTAAAATGGGAGAAGGAAAATAGATAATAGATATCTTACTCCCTATATTATAGCATAAGCTTTAGGTGTAAGATGCTTAAATACCCACAGCTCCAAGTACTAAGTCTTAGGTGGTGTAAACCCTATTAGCTTTTACTAACATTCTGGCTAGTACTTAGTCTGTAGCTAATAAAGGTCTAAATATACCTAAATAGGACGTCCCTAATATAAGTTTTAAACCTAATAATATACTACTAATTACTAAGCTATTCCCTTAAATTAATAGCGAAGCTAAAGAGTAATTAGAACTTGGAGCCCTATAAAGACTAAAGGACTTTAACCTTATAGCGGCCTTCCTAATATACGCGTACTAAGAAGTTGTAAGATCTATAGTACTATCTAGTTTTATATTTAGAGCAGTATAAGGCAAAATAGCTTTTACCTAAAAACTACCTAAAAGGTTAACGGATTTTATCTATAAGGTATAACGGAGAAACGCCTTCTATACTATCTTTAATATGGAAGTAGACCAGAAATATAATAAAAAGGAAGCTGCTAGGTATTACTATTGGGAACTAGACCTAATAGGCCTACTGCATAGATATAGTAAGGTTTAGGTACTATAAGAAGCAAATCTACAATAGAAGATCCTTATAAGGAATTATAATAATTTTTTAGGCGGCCACTATAGTTAAGTTAAAATAGTAGAATTACTTTAATATAAATACTACTAGCTAAAGCTTAAGCAGGAAGTAAAGGAGTATATTAGCTACTATAAGAAGTGTTAAGTATACAAAATCCAAAGGTATAAGCTATAGGGTTTACTTAAATTGGTTTTCCCTACTAGTAAGCTATAGCAATATTACGCTATAAACTTTATTACGGATCTCCTGTCATAGTGCTGCAATAAAGTAGACTAAATAACTATATTATGGTATAAAGAGGAGAAGAAGGTGAAAAGGGGTATTGTATATAAATAGTAGGGCCAGCCACTAAGGCGCTAGTAGTAGGCTAGCTAATGGTAGGAAATAGTACAAGATAGTATAGAATAGTATATGACAAGCCAGTGCTGTGATAGTACTCCCCTTCCTAAAAGGTTTGGTCCCTAAACTAAATAGGTAATCTTTAAACCAAATAAGTAACTCCAAAAATAGGTAACGCGCGTTTTTTTGTCGCGAAGATGTTAGTTTTGCTTACCGCCCTTAACCGGGCTAATGGTGATTTTCCATTCTAGGGATGGAAAATCCTGATTGGTCGGCTTAGTGAATAGGGTTGGTAGAATTCCATACCGCTATCCGAATTAATTTAGTGCTATGCCTTTAGCAAGAATCCAACCAATTAGACAACTTTGACTGGTGGTTGAAGTTCTATGACATCTTAACCATTACGTGATTGACCTTGGCGTAATGACTCTCCCTTATCTTATGCCCAGTCTGGGGGTCCTGGCTTCTTAGGGTGTTATTTATAGAACTTTAGTAGTGCGCGCTTGCACCCTTTTAGGGATTTTTTAGGTTCCCAGGTTTCCTTATTGTAATACTTCTACTTGATATAATATGTTAAGCCATGCTTGTCTATTTGTTTATTATGTACATTAAAAATCTTCTTAAATTCCCACTTATCTGTGATATTACCGTTATTATCCCTTTGGGCTATCCTGCCTGTAATATTATAATATTCCTCTTTATTAATGCGTGCTTGGCTGGGGATCTCTTTGGGGAACTAGAGGTGGACTTTTAAAGTATAAAAGGACTTATTAACACGGATATGGTTTAGGAGATCTACTATAACTAACCCTCTATAGGTAGCTAAGATGGGCTAAGGTCCATTCTAGTTATTATCCTACTTCCTCTTAGGCCGGTTAGTCTTTATGTTTTTAAGGCTAACTATAACCATATTATCCTTTTTAAATATTATACCTTTATCTTATTTTGTATTGGCGTTATCTTTATAGCGTTGCTAGGAGATGTGAGCTAGGGCCTTAAGCTGAGTTAGGATACGCTTGAAGTGGTTTATAATGGTATTAGCTTATAGGTACTCCTTCTTTGTATATGCGGACAGGGCTAATAGCTGGGGGCCCGCTGGTTTAACGCCTAGACGTAGGTTGTAGCCATAATTGGCAAAGAACAGTGAGATTTTAGTGGTCTTATTAACCTGGTTATTTATGGCAAACTTAGTAAGGGGGAGCTAATCTACCTAGTTATCTTGGGTGAAGCTTATAAAGGCGTATAGGTACTTATTTATTGCTGTATTAATGATCTTAGTTTAGCTATCTGTTTTAGGGTGCCATGCGGAACTAGGGCTTAGGGTTACTTTTAGGCGTTGGTTTAGGCGATGCTAGAAGTTAGAAATGAATGAAGAGCCTCTATTGGAAATGATAGTATTTGGGGCGCTGTGTAGCTTATAGATAGTATAGATGAATGCCTTAATAAGCTCCTTAGTGTCTAGGCTAGTAATAGGAATAAAGTGTCTTATCTTTGTTAGGCGGTTAATAACAATAAAGATGTGTCTGTGTGTTTTGCCATTGCGAAGGCACTTAGGTAGGTTAACAACGTGGTTAATAGAGATATTAGTCTATGGGCGGACTAGTAGTTCTAGTGGTTTTAGGAAACCGGGCGGTGCTAAGTATAGGGTCTTTATACAAAAGTAGAGAGTGTAGTTTTTTATAAAGGTAGCTATAAACTGTGAAATACCTAGCTACTAATAGGTTTAATTAAGGAGGTCTAGTGTCTTAATGCGGCCTAGGTGGCCCACAGGACCTAAACTATACGTGTGGTGTATAACTTCTAGTTGGAGTTTAGGTGAATTAGGGATAAATACTTAATTCCTATAGTAGATTAGGCCGTTAATAATTGAACATTTGGATTTATTATAGTGGAGTAACTTCCTAATCTGCTTAAGCCAATGGCGTGCTTTACAGCCTTCCTGTTCTTATAGCGCGGCCAACATATCTTTAGCTAGTTTATTCTCTTTATAGGCATTCTTAATAAGCTCCTTAAGGGGTTTTTTCTTAGGCTCTGGGTCTATTACTATGATAAAGTCTTTAACGCTCTAGTCTTGGGATTTGCTTAGCAGCTCTTCTAGGATAGCGGGGTTGACTTTTTTTGGTAGTAAGATAACATGGTCTTGGTATTGTAGACATTTGTTACTAGCATTAGTAGGTGCTACGCCTAGAAGGCGGCTAAGAGTATCTAGGATTGTGGTTTTAGTGCTGGGCCTATAGGTAATAACAAAGTTAAACTGAGATAGGAACTTAGCCTAACGGACTTGGTGCTAGTTTAGTTGTTTTGTTATTATAAAAGTCTGGAGGTTCTTATAGTCTATAATAATTTTAAACAGTTGCTTAGTTCCTTATAGTTTAGGGCGCCATTCTTCTAGTGCTTTTATAATTGCTAGGAGCTCCTTATTATATATCTTATAGTTACATTTAGGGGCGGAGTGTTTAGCAGAGAAGAATGTAACTGGCTTAAGTTTGCTATCTTTATTAGCTTGGTAGAGCACTCCTCCTAAAGCCCAGTTTAAGGCGTCTATCTCTACTACGGTCTTCTTTATGTAGTCGTAGTATGCCAAAACTGGTGCTGTGGTAAACACTATTTTTAGGGTCTGGAACGCCTATGCTTAATTAGGGCCCTATGACCAGCCAGTGCTTTTCTTTAGTAGCCTAGTTATAGGCTTAACTATCTTAGAGAAGCCTTAGATAAATTATTAGTAGAAGTTTGTAAAGCTAAGAAACTGCTATAGTTCCTTAACTAATATTAGGTCCTTTTATTCCTATAAGGCCTGCACCTTCTTAGGGTCTATGGTTATGCCATTAATTAAGATAATTAAGCCAAGGTATTTTGTTTTTGTGGCATAAAACTCAGACTTATTAATATTAATCTGGAGTCTAGTATTACTAAGTCTCTGGATAATTTCATTTATATATTTTATGTGCTTGGTACGTGTTTTTAAGAAGATAAGGATATTATTAAGATACGCAGTACAGTAGTTGTTAAGGGCGTTGTGTAAAATATAGTTGATATAGTTCTGGAATGTAGTAGGTGCGTTATAGAGACTAAATGGTATAACTAACGTTTTATAGAGCCTAAACTAGGTGGTAAATGCTGTAAGCCACTTATAGCCTTCTGTGATCCGGATCCAGTTAAACGCAGTAATTATATTAAGCTTGGTAAAGTACTTAGCACTATAGAGTGCATTAAGTGTTTCGCGAATTAGTGGTAATGGGTACCGATTCTTAATAGTAACTGTGCTTAGGCCTTGGTAGTTATAGTAGATTTATACACTACCGCTAGGTTTTGCAGCAAGGAGGAGTGGTATAGTGGCTAGTAATATTAATTTGTAGATAAAACCCTTATCTAGCATCTTATTAATCCACTTCTTTACATAATTAAGTTTAGCAGGTAAGAGTGGTCTGTTTTTATAATATAGGGCTTACTTTCTAGGCATAATCTTAATTTTATAGTCCTATAGTTGGTAAGGGGGCAGCTTATCTATATTCTTAGGGAGGAAGTGTTTAATATATTTACGGAACTCTTTTAGTAAGTGTTATAAAATGTCTTTGCAGGTTAATCCTAGTTTGCCTTTTAGAAATTTCTTAACATTAGTATTAACTATCTTTTGGCGTAAAGTCTTAGGCTTGGTTTTTAGGTTTGTTTTAAGGAAGTTATAGAAATAAAGGGGTAGCGCTTTACGGGCTTCCTCTATTATATAGTTGCCTTCTACTAGCTAGCGGAAAGACCTTTCTAACAGGTTTGGTACTTTTATTAGGCCTATGAACAGCTCCTTAAGTAGCTATTAATGCTCTTCTTGTTTAACCAGTTCTACCAGCTCCGCTATGTGGATTCTTATTACCTTTACATCTTTTTATTTACAGAATTGGGTGAAATTAATGGTATAAGTGTATTTAATATTATCTAGGTTGGGGCGTGTCTGGTTCTCTAGTGCTATAGCTGGGCTGGCGCGGCTTGGTTGGCCCGGGGGGGGGCAGAAATAAGGCAGCAGCCCTGTATAGTACGCGCGGGAGACGGGTGTGAGGTTGGGCGTTGTAAGGAGGAGGTCTTAATTGCTCTAGTTTCGGTCTTAAATGTAACGCCTTTAGCTATTATACGTGTGGTTGCGTGTATGTATAGTAAATAACTTAGAGTTAGGTATCTTATTGGCTGGCCTAGGTTAAGCGGGTGTATATAGGGGACTTATAGTTCTAACAGTGTTTGTATTCTTAGGGGTAGGGTAGTAGTCTAGTCTTCCAGAATCTCCGCTTTGTTTACTGCGTATATTGGCTTACTAGTGTTAGGTACCTCTTTTACTGTCAGCTGACGGTATCTAAGCGTTGGCCGTACAATGCGTCTGTATAGTGCTACTTGGTTATAGTTAGGGATATGCTATAGGAGATAGTTGTAGGCATAGTAATTAGAGTTAAACTTAAGCTCTAGAACGGGGAAGTCTATTCTTAGGTTGTACTTTTTAAGCCAGGGCATTCTAAGAATTACTGGTGTTAAGGGTAATAACTTTATAACATAGAAAAGCATAGATTCTATATGGTGGCTAATTGTTATTTTTGCTGTAAAGTAATAGGTAATAAAGCTGGATAGAAGTCTATTAGCAAGGCGGAGTGGTTTTAGGACTAGGAGTCTTTTTATTATAATATTGTGCTTTTTTATAAGCAAGTCTTTGTCTGTAAACGCTAGTGCTATACTACCACTATTAATAAGGCTTACTATTTTAATAAAAACTTCTAGGAGTAGGTTGTGTGGTAAGGAGAGGTAAGTCTAAATAAGGATAGCATTTCTATTATTATTTGCTGTTCTAAGGTTAAGTAGTAGTTAGCTTAGAACAAGGTCTAACTAATCTAGTAGTATAGATCTAATCCTTTTATCCTCCTCCCTGTATGGTTCTAACCCTTAGAGGCAACTTAGTCCAAGGGTTAGCCTTTTAATAATTGGATTGTAGGGCTTGGCTGGTAGCTGTAGTCTTGGCTAGTATGTCCTAACGTATTGGTCTCTGACGGTGTATATATACTAGGGGGTACTTCTCCAATAATATGGCCGGTCTTATAATTGGTAGTGGTATAGAGCACTTGTCTGTAGTTTGTGTACGGGACTGTCAGCTAGGGCTGTATTAGGGAGAGGAATTGTAGGGGCAGGTCTCTGTGTCTGAACCCACGTTCTTATCCATGGTTACCGCCTTGATTACTATCCCCTCTATTAAAGAATCTGCTGCGGCTAGGAGGGGGTTGGCGTAATAGCATTAAAAGGGGATTTAGGTTCTTCTAGGGGTTATAAGCATCTTTCTAGTGGCTAGGTTAACCATATACTATACAGAGTCTATTATCTATACAATGTCTTTAGATATTGTTAGGGAGACCGCTACTACCGCCGCTAAATTTAACAGTGTCTAGGTCTATTAGGTCATTCTGCAGTAATATAGGTTAATAGCCGCTAGCGGCACTTAGCTTAGCGGTATTTAGCTTAGTATAGTGGGCATGGTTCTATAGGTTATGAGCAAATATATCCATTTACTTACTCCAGCCTTTGTAGTTAGTATTGTTAATCTTGCAGCTAAGGGTAAGGGCCAGGTCCTTTATCTTAAAGGAAATATTCTTCTTAAGTAAATCCACTTTTTGTTTTTTAGTCTTATTTTCTTTAATTATTAACTTATTAAGCTCTGCTTTCTAGGACTAGTAATTATACTTGCCCTGGCTTAAGGTATTTAACTTGTTTTTAGCTACTTAGGTTATATCTATAGTCTTATAGTGTCTTCTTATATATATAAACATAGACTCTTAGTTAGAAAAGGTCCATTTGCTTAGGTCATTCGGGTGTATATATAGTATATTAAGGCCATGTTTGACATAGTTATAGGCCTTATCTGTCAGCATATCTAATATATAGAGGACTTCGTCCATTGGGGTCTTAAAGCACTTTATATCTCTCTAGAAAACGCCCTAGATCTTTGTTTCCCATATTTTAAATTTTTCTTGCTTTTTAGTTGGTGATCCCTTGCCATTAAATGGGGTTGGATCTTTTGCTTTACACTTTTTCCTATAAGGCTTAGTTAGAAGAGGGTAGCCAGTAGCGGTATTCTTATTAGTAATAGTCTAGGTAAGTATGGTAATCTAGGAGCTTAGGTTTTGTATAGTCTCAGTATATATTAAAGCTTACTGTTTGTATTGTTTTATATATAGTTTAAATATCTTAAGGGAGTTAATTCTATGCTGAGCTTCTTCCAATTAGGACTTTACAGTTTGGCCTTTATTATAGACGGTCTAAAGACCGCTCTTAACGCTAGTTAAGAAGGTTGTATATATAGAGAGGTGCTGGAAAGTTCCTGCCATATTAAGGTCCTTGGGGTACTTAGGACTATTATTAATCGCCTAGGCGATATTGGTGTGGGAGGTATTAAAGGAGTAAGTAAGCGCTTCGCGGGTGTTTGTTGACGAGGTATTATCTATCTTATAGTTGCCTATTTTAAGGGATCTAGGCAAGGCAATTGAAATCTGTAAGGCTAACTGTAATACTAAGATTGTTGAATTTGTCTAGGATAATACTAAGGTTATCTGGAACTGTGGTATGGTGTTGTTGGTCACACCGGGTTGTAATTGTACTGGGAAAACAAAGACAGTAGGCTAGGAAAAAAAATAAAGATCGCGATGGGGCGTAAAAGGAGATACCACAAACTGTCACAGTGCTGCAATGAAGTAGACTGAATAACTATGTTATAGTATGAAGAGGAGAAGAAGGTGAAAAGGGGTATTGTATATAAATAGTAGGGCCAGCCACCAAGGCGCTAGTAGTGGGCCAGTTAATGGTAGGAAACAGTACAAGACAGTATAGAACAGTATGCGACAAGCCAGTGCCGTGACATCTCCTGCCCTTAAAAAATGGGTAAAAATAAATATATAATTTAGTCCCAGTACTTATTAATAGGTTTTTAAAGTACATCTAATACCTTTTTGTTAATAAGATGATTAATATATAAGCGCTTGCAACCCTATTTTAAAAAAAAATGCTTTTTTAAAGTAGATTAACTATACTCTATTATTACTAATAAGGGCAGCGTCTTTATAAGCCAGTACTAGTTAAATCTATACTTTTATTTAAAAATAGACCACTATTATAGTATAGCCTTTTATTTATAAATGGATGGGTAAATAGAATACCAGAACTAGGAACTAGAGTTATACTTGTAAATATATTTAAACTACTAGCAAAATAATTAGTGTGAGCTACTTCCGTACGCGGAGTACGCTTATAATTTAAAGTAATACATATTACATAAGTATACACTAATTTAGATTGCCTATAGCGTCTAACTATCTAGGTTTAATAGTATACCTAGTGATTATTAGCTAAGGCCGTATAATTAATTATAGGATCCTATTAAGAAGTTTAAGGATATCTACTAAAGAGTATAAGGATACCTCTAGGAATAGGAGGAGTAATAAAAGTATATAAAGTAGAGCCTATAAGATGCCTAAGAGTAGCAGAGACTCTAGTATAACCATAAACACTAGGATAAGTATTTTAGAGTAGGCGATAAAATTCTATTATATTTAATAAATATTAAGACCTATTAACTATTAAAGAAGCTTAATATAAGATACCTAGGTCCCTTTTAAGTTAAGGAACAAATTAGTAAGCTAGCCTACTATCTCTAGCTACCCCTATTTATAGCCTATACATATTTAGTATTTTATATAAATCTACTAGAGCTATAGTATAAACTACTACTGGAAAAGAACTTCCGTCTAGGCCTAATTAAACACCCTAAAATAGTAGGTAAGTGGTATAAGGTTAAAGCTATACTATACTATAAGTCTGTTAAAAACAAGCTTTAATATAAAGTTAAATGGCTAGGCTAGCCCGCCAAAGACTCTATATAGGAACTAGAGGATTACCTTAATTATTATAAAGATATTTTAAAAGAATATTGGGACTAAGGTTTATAATCCATAAAGCGTAGAAAGCGCTTTAATACTATGGTATTATCATAGCCTATAAAGAAGACTTGTGTAAAAAGTAAGAAATAGGTTAAATTAGATATAGAATAAATAGGCTCCGGAAACTATAAGGATTGATTAGGGCTACAGCCTAAGGTAGGATAGGTTTTTAGCCTTTTTACGTATATAGCATAGAATTAATAGGGTATTTTGCTAAAATTGTATTCCTATTTATTAGTTTATATTAGAATTAGTGTTCCTATACTTTCCTAAATGCCTTACGCGGCCCTTTTAAGCACTAGTTAAGATCTTTAATTGCTACTATATATAAGAATAATCCTAAATGCCTAGATTTAAAGCTATTATACTTTATTTTTAGGAGTAGGATTAGGATTAGTATCTATTAGCCTACTAAGTAATGGCTAACGGGAATAAGATCTAGATCCCTTAGTAGGAGTATAGGTAGGTATAAAAATAGGGGTAGGCTAATAAGGTATAGATAGAGCAGAGATCCTTAAACACTTAATACTAATAAAGTTCTTAAGGCGTAAGCTTATAGTTAATAAAGATACACTTAAGCCCAGAATAAATAAAAACGTTAGCTGGCTGGTAAAGTCTAAAACTACTAAGACCTTACTATAGTAAACATTAGTTACCTATCTGCTAGGTATCTAAAGGGTAACCTACCTAATACCGCATTATATTGTGCTTTTTTAAAACTTAATGCGCATACGCGAACTCCTTTTTATAGTAGACGGCAACCTTCTTCTTATTACCCCTATTTTTTACCCTATTCTTAGTATACTAACCTTACTTCCTTATTAGGTATTACTAGCTGGCTTACTAGAAATTATAGGTGGTGTAGATGGCTATAATATAGTCTTAAATTTAACCTAGATATTTAGTATTAGCGCTAGAATAAGAGAGAGTCTGGGCAATATAGTAGTTAAGAATATTAAAGGATCGTCGCCACTTAGGCCTAGGCTATATTAAAGCTTAAAGTTAGTAATGGAAACCTATTAAGGATAGGAAAGCTTACCTTAATATAACTGCTACTCTTAGTACGTATATATTAATTATAAAAACTAAAGGTATTGGACCTTATATAATAGGTCTTATCATAAGCATCTAGAATCTTCTTATTAAACTTCTGGTCTTTTAAGGATATATAGGTAAAATTATTTAGGTAGGATTAGCACTAATTATGGGTTAGCGGAGGTTAAGGTTTTATATATAGCGGTAGGGCTAAAATACGCTATGGAATTAGCTTAAAAGAGCAGTTAGTAGGAGAATAAAAAGGTATATTAAATTAATAATGGAAAAAAAGAAAATCTTAATAATATATTAAAGATACGTCTAAAATTAGACGAAGGTTAATAATAGAAAGTAAGGTGTTGAGGAAAAGGAGCAGCTTAATAAGTAAGGTATTTCTATACTTTACCTTCCAATACCCTTTTAGTAAATAGCCGCAACCTTACTAATATAACTCCGTTATAATAGCGTAATTTAAAAGAAAGGAAATATGTATATAAGCTATTTAGCTATTACTTCCTTATAAAAACCAATTACGCGGCTAGGGAAGGCAATTAAGATGTTAATTATAGATATATATAGGTTAAATTATGGTCGCTACTATTTATACACCCCCTAAATGATATACGTACACCCCCTAATTAATACACATACACCCCCTACCTTATTTGGTTTAGATACTTCCTTATAAAGTTTAGACGCTTCCTCACTAAGTTAGAACATCACGTGCGTTTGACTTGTTTGCGCATATATCGCGAAAATTAAAGTGCGCGCCACGTAACTTTTATGACTGCAACACCACGATTAAGTCTTGATTTTAGTTATAGTATAAGTAGTAGAGTTTAATTAGATTTGGAACGCGCCAAAGGAGCGATTAATTAGATTGCGCAGTGCTTTATAAGGCGTCGCGCGAACTAATTTGGGTGCTGCTACCTCTATAAGCTGCCTCCGCCGCGCCCGCGCCTGCGCTCGCGCCCACACCCGCGCCCGCCTAAGGTGAGTTTTTGCACAGTTGGCGGCACCCGCTTACTGGTTTTTGACTGGAAAACTGACACTATACAGCCCTGCCCTTTGGTAAACTTATAGATATTACTAAGCGCAAGCTTTTGAGAGTCGTACAGCTTCAATAGAGGTAGTGCATTTGGGTGGGCGCGCACTTTGATTTTCGCGATGCATGCGCAAACAAGTTAAACGCACATGGTGTTGACGGCTCGGCTGAGCGCCCGCTGAGTCGCTGAGCCGCACGTGACACATACAACCCCCGTCGACATTCGCGGATGTTGACGGCCAAGCCTGCAGCCAAGTCGTGCACATATTCAAATGTCTTTACCCCCGCTAATTAAGTCGCTGATGCGCGCGTACTATTAGCCTATTGGTCTAGCCGTGCGCCATATATTTACCCTATGCGGTAAGGTCGCTTATCTGGTCACTAAGCGGCTGGTAGGTATACTTTCTCTACCTCTTTTCCCCAGTCTATATCTGCGTATATTTAAAAATTAGGAACCCCCCCTAGGGCGCTGCTTCTCTAGCAGCGTCCTATCTTAAAAATGGCGTTAATTAGTCGCGTAGAGATTAACGTTGCGAATAATGCCAAACTACGCGCCAACGCGCAGAGTATCCTTACCCTTACGCGTGCTGAGAGGCCTAAAAATATATCTTTAAATTATAAGCCAAAGTAGAAGGAGTTTAAGGTAGGTAGCTAGGTGCTTTGCGGAGTAGTATACTTATAGCTAACGCGTGTTTTTCTAGGCCTTTTACAAGAAGAAGCAGTACTGTAACGGCGATACCGTTATGGAAGAAAAGCTACTCCTTTTCCTTATTAAGGAGGTTATAGGCCGGCCACTAAAAGCAAAAAGCTGTAAGGTTAGTGACGACATACCCTAGGACAAGACGCGGCTCTCCTGGCGCTTAGTTCGCGGCTATATTATAGCCTTAACGGACCTCTACTGGGCGTAGAAGGCTATAGGGATAAACAGTTACCAGTCCCTACAGGAGGATAACATTAGGGAGTACCTAAAGATTTTACAACGGAGGAACGCGTAGTAGGAAAAGGACCAGTTTGCGGATAGGGGTAGAGATATACTGCTTAACGGATATACGGAGGATGTTCTGCCCCATACCGGCACATAGCTCGTTCCGGATTATTTCTGCTTCATACCGGAACAAATCGTCTTTAAAGAGGAACAAATCGTGTATCGGTTTTATCGTCTTAATTCCAGAATAATTGCTTCATTCCGGAAAAGATTTAATACTATATTGAACTTTTAAAGCTATACAAAACCCTTTAGTGGTGCTTTTTGGCTGTTTCTACGAGCAGATCTAGAAAATATGGTATAGTAGATGGTTGCAAATAATGGTGAATATATAATTTAGTTAATTTTAGGTGTAAAATAAGTAGTAATATATCTTGTATATTATAATTAAACATTTAGTAGAGCATAATCGCGATATTTAGTATAAAAGTATAAGATTTTAATTTTCTACTGAGATTTTATAAGGCTTTAGAGATTAAATTTAACCACCCCCCCTAACCACCACAACACCATTAAATTCCATCTAAACTAGATTACACTGCGATTAATAAGTATATTTAAAGGCTTTTCTGCGTTATAGATAGAGCCTATAAGTGGTAGAAGCCAATTAGATTGGGGATAATTAATTACATTCCCTAACACCAAAAATTAAAAATCTTGCAAAGCTCTAATCTTACTAAAATCTTTTTAAAACCGGGCCCTCTAAGGTTCTACTAGCCATAGACTGATTGCCTAATTAGGTTTGGCGTGATTGCAATTTAGATTTCCCTTAACTACGCCAACCTTGCTTATTCTGTGGTTTTCCTTTCCTTCGCCTTGCGCAGCCTTTAAGGTGGGCTTAATTAATTGCCTTCTTTATTTGCTATTGTTGATTAAGGTGGCATAGGGCTTTGCAATAAGGTCTCCCATTAGGCTCGCTTTGATTAAGGGCTAAGCTAAGTACTAGTAAGCCTTCTATGGCCTCTTGCAGGAGGCTCTACAGAGTCCTCTGTTAGTTAATTTATACAGTATTTCCCTCTATGGCAGTATGTAGAACACTCTATATTTCCTTTTTAACAACTATATTGATAATTACTGCATCCTTGTTTACACATATAGCTAGTAGGCCGTGCAGTAGTCAGGTGAGCTTTTACTACTTTTAAAAGTGGTACAATCTTACTAACGCTTATAGGAATTTGAGCGTTATAAGTCTCTCCTGGTTTAATAAGCTTGTTGCCAAGAAAGGGCTCTTTTATAATTCCGTATTAAGTACAAATCTTATAGTAGCCTTAATTTTAGATCTTATAGATGCAGCTAGGTATACAAGAGATCTTAGTAGCCTTTTAAAGCTTTTTAGGAATTGGAAAAAGGACCAAGTCGCCTACACTAAATATAGTAATAGAGTGCTATGTACCATACTTCTTCTTCATCTAGTTACAAGAGTGAGCTGATCACTGTCAAACTCTCTTGTGAATATCCAATATATTATAAATAGAGTCCGCCTCTGCTAAACGCCTCTACAGCCATAGTTCCTTTTGGCGCTCTTTAAGCTTCTTTAACACCTACTGCTTAAGCTCTAACCATAGTAAAATAGCGTAAATAGGGTTATCAGAGTTCTTAATTGCTTGACTTAACTCATGCCTAAAAGCAGGTATAACTACATTATAATACTCTTAAAGATCTGCTGGTGGAACGCCGGCTCCGCCAGCTTCGCGATAGAGCTATAATTATAGAGCTTTAATTTAAATGGCAAGATTATCTATAAAGTAGCCTCTGGGGGTATAGTAATGATCATCTGGATCTTTAATCCAGTCATCTGGATACAATTGCTCTTGCTGCTGGATAGATTGCAGAGCTCTCTCGGCTGTACAATATAGATCTGCGGTAGGTTCAGATCTTACTGCCGCCAAGGCTTCGGCCTCTCTATCCATTATCTTAATGGCCTCCCACATACTGGCCTCTTGGCTTGGTGTAAGAAAGCCTTTTAGTAAAGGTGGAGGCTGCCTAAATCTACTTGATCCTAATAATTGAATTTAACGAGTTCGAATTAAGATTGGTAAGTAATTAGGAGAGAGGCGATCGTCGTCAGATAGAGTATAATTTGGAGGAGTCTCTTGCCTTTGCAATCTATTAGGTAAATTATTATCTTTAAACCGATTGCGATCGCCTATAGAGGTAGTTCCTAAATCTAGAAGGCTACTATTATTAGAATCCTTATCTTCCTTATTAGAAGATTTACCTAAGGTTAAGAGCCAATCACTATTGTCTTCTATATCATCGCGATCCTTATCAGAAGCAGTAAGGGCGCTTAAAGCAATAGAGTAATTGTCCTCCTTATTGCGCTCCTGTTCGGCAGCCTCTCGCCCATTACCATTCTCTTTTAGTAGAGGGCCTAAAACTTCCTCATTGCTATCTAGATCCTTATTCTTAGCTTCAGAGACTTTAGTATTAAGTAGAGGCTCTACCGTGGCCCTTAGGGCAGGCGCCACTAAAGCAAAAGCCTAAGGATCTCTCCCATATAGATAGTGAAAAGGTATATAGCCAATTGATTCGTGGTACGTGCGATTAATTAAGGCCGCGACAATTAGGTAAGCTGTTGCCCATTAAAAAGTTCCTAAGAGTCGCTTTACTGCATAAAGCTTCTTCTTTACAAAGCTATTAGCCTGCTCTACCAGGCCTTGCAATTAAGGGTGGCGCAGGCGGCTATTAATAACTTTTACTCTATAGCAACGAAGTAATATAAGAAGGGCGCCTTTAAACTCTATACCGTTATCACTTTGCTAAATACGCAGGTAAACACTGTAGTAATATATCTATTATAACACAGCAGCAGCGACTTCCTTAGCAGTCTTCTGCTTAAGAGGGTAGAGGGCGTAGTATTTACTGAAGTGATTATGTATCTATAGGATCCATTTATATTCGCCATTAGGCTTAGAGCGCATATTAATTAAATCGCCTTAGATGCGATTAAAGGGAGCTAAAGAGACAATTACATTAAGTGGAGGCCTTATAGTAGAGGAAGCCTTTCTACAAGAATATTAGCATGCATATACAACTAAGATTTTTTCTAAAAGTAACACTTACTCCTTACAAATTTAACAGTACTTAAGCAGCCATTTAACTTTAATAGACCTTATACCGTAATACTCAGTCGCAATTATATAGTAAGTCTTCTTCTGCCCTAAGTGTTTAACATCGCTATGCTTCCTTATAATTATATCATAAATATCCGGCTCAGGAACCACCTTTAAGGCCCGCTTATTAGGCCCTATTAGGCGCCTCCAAAGACCTCGTAGCTCTGGGTAAATATCCTCTCTTATATACCACTATTGCTTGGCCTTTAATTTAGCGTTGCGTTCTTCCTATAAGTGGGCTATACAATTTAAATCTGCGAGCCAGGAAATAAGATTATTATATTTAGACTAGGTAACGCGCTTTATTAAGTTAACTCTAGTTTCTTCTAGATACTTAGTAAAGGTAGGCTTTACTATAACTAAGAAGGCAGGAATAGCGTAAGAGACATTATAGGAGTCGTCTGCGGTAGGAGAGGCAATTATATTAGGTGCGGAGGTGGTCGCGGAGGTGGTTACAGAGGTGGTTGCGGAGGTTGACATTGCTGTTGCTAGTGTCAGATTTAAGCTGGCAATCAAGTCAATATATATTTAGAACTTACAGATAAGATGTGCCTCTTGTTAAGGATCTAATTAAGTTATATATAGAGGCGGTAAATAAGGAAGGACTAATAAGAAAATTTAATAGACGACAAAGCTTGCAAAGTTCAACTTTTAGAGCCCCTGCACTAGTCCTAATTGGGTAATCATAATAAGAAAATTAACACCTTAGAAGGCTCTATGAAAGCTCTACAAAATGCCTTGCACTTAGTTATAAAATATCAACCAACCACCAAACTTAGGCTTATTAATTAGCCGTTTTGGCGACGTCGTATACATATAGTTAGGGTAATTTAAGGCTATTCTGGACGCTATGCGATAACGATTTACCAATTAGATTAGGAGGGGAAGAAAACCGAAGTCATTAGTATAATATATTTTAAAGAGCTTCACAATTCATAATAAGCCTTACGCTGCTGTACCGCCTTATAATTGGCCTGATCTTTTAAAGATCTTTTCCAGAATAAAGCAATTGTTCCGGAATCAAGACGATAAAACCGATACACGAATCGTTCCTTTTTAAAGACGATTTGTTCCGGTATGACGCAGGAATTTTCTGGAACGAGGCTCAAGCCAGTATAGGGCAGAACAGAGGACGAGTTTAAGAACGTCTGCCGCTAGCTATAGGCCCACGGAGACTCCTTGCTAGAATGCTACCTCCGTACGCTTATAGATATCCTACTAGGCCACTATATACTTACCTATGGCGGCAATAGGTGCTCCGCCAAGATCTTAGACGTATTTACCTTTAAGTTTAAGGGCGAAGGCCCTACGCGCTATACGCCCCTAATATTTACTATATGCCCTGGCAAGCAGAACCAGCACGGCCGCCTTAAGACTATTGGGGCTCTACATAATAAGAAGCCGCTTATCTATATACTTAGCGGGCTAGCTTTCTACCTTCTATATCGCTAGGACCTTAGCAATAAGCTATTTCTGGACTTTAATAAGCAGTTAGCGTAGTATAATATCCGCCTAATTAAGAGTAGCGCCGGGGACTGTAAGGCAGCCTTCTTATACAACTCGCAGCGGAAGTAGGTTGCTAAAGCATTCTAGTATATTAGTGTCTTCTTATAAAAGAAAACCCATATTAGATAAAGCGCTGGCGCTAAAACGGCAGAGCTAAAAGGGGTTAGTAAAGACCAGATTAGACGCGCTAGCAGGTGGAACCAGGAGCAGATAGTTAGCTGCTACTTAAACTCGCTACCGCAGGAGTTTATGCGGATAATGGCCGGCCATACGCCGTAGATAGGCTGCTTTAAGATTTATAGGGCAAGCGTTACCCCCCCTAACGTACTACTGTTAATAATCTAGCCAGAGCTAGATATCTGGAAGGGTTGGTTTAGCCCTTAGGTCGGCCAGATTAACGACCTTACAGCTATAGGCGCCACGAACCTCCTGTTCTACCTCTAGGAGGTCATCCTACAGAACTTAGTAGTCCTCCGTAAGATGTTCCCAAGCAGCCCTATATAGAACCACCCCATCTTCTAGTATGAGGCCTATCTACCCTTTGCGCAGAAGGTTGAAACCTACCTATAGTAGGAGGAAGAAGGCCCCAGCTAGCTATCAATACTCTACCAGGCCGTGCTAGCTATCGCGGATTGCCTAAAGACTACAGACGCCCGGAACGACCAGAGAGCATGTGAGAACGACTAGAGATCATGCGAGCTGTAGGCGTTAATTGACCGTATGGCCGAGTCCTAGTGGGCGCAGTCTTCGCTGCTTCAATTGCTTACGTCCGGTAGCCTTACCTTTTGGCTTAAGGTCCCTTCAGCACAGCTACCAACAGCACGTCTACCAACAGCATGTCTACCAACGGCATATCCACCAGCGCCTCTATCCATCGCGGGATCGAGCTAGTATGCGTCGGCCCGGGCGAGCGCTGTAGCCTCCCCTTCGCCGGCGCCGCCGCAGCTACAGCCGCAGCCATAGCTACAGTAGCAGCCGTAGCAAGGGCCCGAGTCTAAGCTCAAGCTTAAGCTCCAGCCTGAGCAGCCGCCCGTGTATCGTATATGCTATGTGGTAAAGTCCGTACGGGCCCTTTGGCGCGAGTGGACTAAGAGGCTTAGAGATAATCCTTCTGTAGCAGCGCTAGATTCCAAATAGGGTACTAGATGGCGGGCCGGCCGGCAGAGCGAGCTTTAATGGTACTCCCTATGGCTTAAGGTTATTAAGGAGATTAAGAGGGTTGCGCAGGCCTAAAGGGTTAGTGAGGAAGCGGCTATGTGGTAGGTTAATCTACGGCAGGAGCAGATACAGTGCTCACTAGATTAGCTTTATAAACGGCTTCAAGCAGGTAAAAAAGCTGTTAAATAGTATATATCTCTAAAATACTAAGGAGTCTTCTATTAAAGCCTTTGTCTATAGCCCCTTAGGGGCTTATTTTAGTGCGGTATAAGTTTAGTGGGGTACTTATACAATGGCGGCGCCCGGCTTAAAATATAAATATCTTCATTAACCCACAGCCAATTCTTACCATTCTAGTGCAAGTAGAGAGCTCTTAGCCAGCTCTACGCATAGCGCTCGACGGGTGTTAAGAGCGCGGCGTCGCTGGCGATCGTAGATCGACCGTAGACATGGGGTAACATCCACATGCCACTAAGCGCACGGGCCTCCTGCCTGCCAAATCGTGACTTAGCTGCTGATTCAGCCACACAAAACGAACCGTGGACATACTATTGATGTTCTAACTTAGTGAGGAAGCGTCTAAACTTTATAAGGAAGTATCTAAACTAAATAAGGTAGGGGGTGTATGCGTATTAATTAGAGGGTGTATATATATTATTTAGGGGGTATATAAATAGTGGCGACCTAAATTATAGCTAAACAATACTATAGTATTAAAGAACAATATTATAGACGTTCTTAATAATTATATAATAGCTAAAGGCGCTATTATAAAGTGTCCCTTTTATTTACTAGGTAGTAGAGCTACGCTAAATATATAGTATAGGACCAATAAGAAAGGATTATAGGTTAATATCTTAAAAATTAAAGATAACGGTAAGCTAAGGCTCTGTATATTAAATCCTATACTAAATGGTTTTACGGAACTATACTAAATACTAAATTACCTATAATACTTATAATTAATTGCAAATTAGTATAAAGGCTTAAAATAGAGTCACATAAAAATCCCTATATTAGCCTAAGTAGTTGCCAGTATACTTCTGGTAGGCTTTTAATAGGTCTCCTAGAAATCCTTATATCTTTTCTCTAATCTTATTTTTTTCTTATTAAGGTTTTTTAGAAGTTTAAAGTAGGGGTTAAATAGATAGATAATATACAGCGGTATACCAATATCTCCCTAATATCTTTCCGAACCCCTTCTAGAACAAGCCTTTATAATCTCCCTACTATAAGGTAATAGCAATTAGGGGCTAACTATAGGAAGGAGGGGGGGTAATATAAGGGATATTATTGCGGTTACCTTAGGTTGCTCTTAAGACAACCTCTAAACGCCCCTTAGTTAGTTGCCGGTTATATACTAGAAGCACGTGCCCGTAGTATGTAGTCTCTATAATTTTAGAGGCTTTACCTTTTTAAGGATTTGTCTCTCTTACTAATCTATCCTATTCTATAATTATGCCTTATAGCCCTCTGTCTACAAAGTCCCCTTATAATATCCTTTCTATTTCTATATTATATAAAACTAGTTTTCCTTATATAGATAGCTAAGTTATTAAAAAGGGTAAGGTTAAAAATAGGGTATAGAATAAAAAAGTACAATCCTTTTTAACTATCTTTCTATATAATAGGTTCTTATATTAGGATAGTTACTAATTATATAAATATAAGCATAATAAATTTTAGTAATTTGAGGGATATAATACTTATAGTTAAAAACTGGAGCTCTTGCTGCACCTGGCCTAAAAGACCAAAACTAACCAAAAGATCCCTAAAAAATACCTAGAGAATCCCCCTAAGATGCATGTATTGTAGGGGAGGCATATATTAAACGACGGTGGTTCGCACTTATGCGCAATCGCCAGAACTATGCCTAGCAATAGCCCTCTATAATAAAGACAGGCGAATACCACACTATAAAGCGGAAATACCTCTATTAAGAAGGCATCTAATAAAATATAAAGCCTATTAGACGCGTCTAGTATCTAGAATTATAGGGGGGTAACTGTTAGCTATAATAAGCTAACGCAGTTAGCAGAATGGCTCCACTAGTTTAGTAAACCTTAGGCGCCCCTCTAGTAAACCCTTAATTAAATCCTTTAATGGATAAGTAAAATTAAAAATAAATAAAAACCCCCCTTACCAGCAAACTGCACCTAGGCTGCTATAGCTGCGCTTTTATAGTATAGGGAACCTACCTCCCTTAAGATAATAACTGGGTATATAATTATAATATAACTAAATATAGAAAAGGTAGAGGGGCTTAGGGGATAATTAGAAACAGAAGTTCTTATAGAGATCCGTAAAGAGGTCTATAACGCTATTATAGTCCAACACCTTAAGAGCGGAGATATTAGAGTTACCCTAAAGGACTAATAGGCAAAGGAATAAGCTGTAAGGGTAGGGAATAGGCTAGGAGAACGTATTGGTATAAAAGTACTCTGTAAGGATTACCTAGTTAAAGTCCTAGTGGTTTCTATAAGCCTTAGGGTAAAAAAGGGACGCTAGGCAAATAATATAGCAATTATATAGGAGATAGTAAGACAAATAGAACGCCTTATACCAGGACTTAAAATCACCTAAATCTAATAGCTTTAATAGGAAAATATAAATTAAGCAAATAATAAGAATAATAAGAGGATATAAGGGTTGCCAGAGACTCGTTAGGGAGACATTAGTTAAATACATGGCTCCCTTATTATTAGCACACTTACACTAGAAATGTAAAAACTCTTTATCTAAAAAGGAATAATTATAAATGGCCTTGTATGCAATGCAAGGCTCTATAACTATAGACTATGCCTAGAATAATGCTATTGCTGCGCATAATGGGGATATACCTAATCTATATATGCAGCATAGGTATGCTGCGGCCACTGTATAGACCCCTATAATATAAGACATTGCTTAAACCAAGACTAAATAAAATGCGCAAACTGCTACTAAAGCACATATAAGGCGTAGGAGAGAGAAGACTGCGTTAAATAACGTACTCGGTAAGCATGTGGGCCACGCATGCATATGGGCCACCCCACCAAATATACGCCGTACTATACAACTACAACCTTAATGGCTACACCACAACAACAGAACCCTCAATTTCAAGAGGGCAGACTTCTTCTATCAATTAATGCCTATAAGCAGGGCCAATTTCTAAGTTTTCGGAAGGCCACTAGCACATACAATGTAGCTAGAACGACAGCACAGCGACGCGTTAAGGGCATCCAGCCAAAACGCGGTTCTACTGCATCAAATCGCCGTCTAACAGCTGCACAAGAAGAAAGCCTCAAGCAGTGGATTCTATCAATGGATTAACGCAGTATACCGCCTAGAATTGTGATTGTACGGCAGATGGCTGGTCTATTAGCTGCGCAGCGCACCGGGCCTGCTACTGTACAACCTATTGGCGAGAAATAGGCATACAACTTTGTTAAGCGCCATGACGACCTATAGGCCAAATTTAACAGAAAATATGACTATTAGCGTACTAAATGCAAAGATCCTATATTAATTTGGGCCTGGTTTAAACATGTATAGGATACAAAGATACAATATAGAATTTTGGATAAGAATACTTGGAATTTTAATAAGACTAGCTTCTAAATGGGTGTTATTATAACTGCACGAGTTGTTATAGGAACTAATCATACTGGCTGGCCTAGAACTGTACAACTAGGAAATCGCGAGTGGGTTATAATTATTAAGTGCATTAATGCGATAGGGCGGGCAATTCCACTACTTATTATCTTTAAGGCTATAATACACTAGGCTGCTTAGTATAATATTATTCTACACAACTAGTTAATTGGCGTTAGTGAGAATGGCTGGACAATAAATAAAATTGGCTTAACCTGGCTAAAACTATTCTATAAGCATACAAAGGATCGCACTATTAGCACGCATCAGCTGCTAGTACTAGATGGCCATGGCAGCTATATAAACCCCAAATTCAATTAGTTCTGCTTGGATCACCAGATTATTATTATTTGTATACTAGCGCACTTATTGCATCTACTACAGCCACTAGACGTAGGCTGTTTTTTAACGCTTAAGTAGGTGTATAGGCGCAGCGTTAAACAGATAATGTACCGCGGCATTAACTATATTAATAAGCACGAATTCCTACCACTGTATATACAGGCTAGGCAGCTAGCACTACATTAGAATAATATACAGGCAGGATTCGTAGCTACTAGACTAGTTCCATACAGCCCTAATCACGTACTAGAACTACTGCACGCTAAATATTAAACATTATCACCTCAGCGCTGTCCACAATTAAATGTATCCCAGTGATGTAACTGGTCTGGTTCACTAATTAGTTAGTTGGTTGGAAAGTCTTTAAAATTGCAACCGGTTAAGGCCTTTGATTGGCTTGCAATTGGGTAGTTATACAAAATTGCAGGTAACCAGTTAACCACCTAAACCAATTAAATTAGTATAGAGCCTTGGTGTTAAGGTATTGGGTAAGAGAGTATGCCACTTACAAGAGCTACAGCCAATCAATTGTTAAAATCTAACTATTGATTTAAGAGCTATTCTAAATATAGCTGACTTCTGAATTAATTTGATAAAGTAGGCAATTGATTTAGATGTATCGCGTCGCCTATTTACACGCGGTGCCCTTATCACGTCGTCCTTATTGCTTTATCCTTATTGCTAACTGCCCTTATTCCTGCCTATTGTTAGCTTAATAGAGGCCTTTATTACCTTAACCGGTCAAGCGTTGCGTAGTGGAGGTAGTAGTTTTATAAGTAGTAGCCGCTCTGCGGGCAAGGCTCCTGCTGTCCCTAAAAAGCCTAAAAAGTAAGCCCATCAGTCTTCTTAAAGCCAAAAAAGGAAGCATTAAAAGATGAAGCCAGATAAAGCTCCGGCAGAGCCTCTTACCTATTATAAAGTTAAATCCAACCCAGAGCCAGAGCCTGTGGTAAGCCAGGCCTCTAAGTAAAAGTAATTTAAAGTCCACGGCCAATGGTATAGACGTTGCGATGATGTTGTGAGGAAGCGTAAGAACCGTATAAAGAAGTTGTATATATGGGAGGAAGAAAAAGGATATGCGATTATTTACGAAGCCACAGGCGTTCAATATTATTACTGCTGCTATTACCTAGATTAGAAGAAGGATCTAAAGTATAAGCCTCTTAGTAAGTTGCTCCGCTTTCTCATATAGCTATTAACTAAATCTAGGGTAGCACTTAATGGTAATTTAACAGTGTTGGGCCATTGGAAACAAACTTATTATATTAATTAGATAGAAAAAACAATTTTACCCAAAGGCGTAGTTATATGATTTGTTAAGCAGCAGGACTATATTTAGAAGGCCTGGTTTAAAGCTTTTAAGCTTCTACTAATTTAATGGCTTATATACTGCTATGTCGCATTTTACTAAATCAAAAACGTCTACTTTATTAAACTGATTTAGCATCTAAATAAAGGCCTTGCTAAGTTGCTTCTTTCGCGAAATATGGTATGTAAATAGGTAATAGGAGAGTTTAAGAAGCGGAAGAAGTAACTGTAAGAGGACTTACACTAAGCTCGTTTGAATATCTATTTATCTTTTAACTTATAGACGTTACTAAATTACTACACCATTATCACAATAGTTGCCCATTATATTAATCGCGATGGAGTTTATTAGGCAAAGCTCCTTACATTATAATAACTTAAGGGAGAGCACAGCGGCGCTAATATAGCCCAGATAGTTCTTAATATAATTAGTGAGTATAGAATTGGTAGTTGTCTTAGGTATTTCGTGCTTGATAACGCGTTAAGTAATAATATAGCTGTTAACTTAATTCTTAAGACTCTCTACTCCCAAATAACAGCTAAGCAGCAGAAACGTTGTTGCATTTAGTATCTTGGCTATATAGTTAATCTAGCTGCCTAGGCCTTCCTTCTAGGCAAGACTGTAGATACCACTTTAGAGGAGCTTAAGCTGGCGTACAGTAGGTAGGATTTTAATGCTATTGCGGCAATTTGGAGAAAGTAGGGGGTACTTAGTTAATTACACAATATTATAAGGTATATTAGGATATCGCTATAACGTTGTAAGGAGTTTAAGAGGATTATAGTTGGTGGAGAGTGGGCAGAGTTTGATTAGCTTAAGGTGAGCGCCCAAAGATTTAGACTTGATTTAATTAGATCTAGGCTATATAGTCACAATATTTCTAATATTTAAAATATTCTAACTTTTTACTCTATAGTTGATTTAAAGCAATTTAACCCAATAGAACTTATACTTTAGCTCTATTATACGCGCTATTAACTACAAATAATATATCTAAAGCTTTTGTAATAACTATATGCCAAAACGTGGCAAAGGCCTAGAAAATGATACTTTTATAAATTACCACTGGTTTCTACTTAAAAGGCTATCCTCCATACTACAACCCTTCTATAAGGTAACTATGTATAGCCAGGGCCATAAACACACGCTTTGCTGCTAGTTTACTATAATAGATTGGCTCCTTAGGTGTCTCTTTAATACGAAGATGGATTTTAAAGAACTATAAGAAGAATATAGCGATAGTAAGGAATATACCTACTTGGAAGCTTCAGCTTTTGCGTTATAGGAGAAATATAAATAATACTATAACTATGCTGATGAGAGCGCTGCCTACTATACTATATAAGTTCTTCTTCCGGATAAGAAATGGGCATGGTTTAAGCAAGAATTTAAGGGCAATAAGACTAAGAAGAACTGGCTATATAGCAACCGCAAGGATCCTAAAGATTGTGGCATATAAGGCCTTATAGAGGAGCTCTGGCAGGAGGAATATAAAGACAAATATACTACCGCGGCCGTTTAGCAGTCATCTACTATGGAATATACACCTGGCGAAACTTTTGGCGGGCTGTATTCGTATAAGCAGATTAAATCTATACCCCTTACTAAAGCTAACGCCTACTAAAGCTACATCTAAGTAGAGCTGGAGCCTACTTCGGATCCTCTAGCTTATTGGAATTTGCTATATTTCTTACAGCCAGAGCTTGCCTAATTTGCTCTTAATATGCTAGCTATACTACTTATAAGCGCTAAATATAAGAGAGTATTTAGCTCTGCAAAACACCTTATTACTAACTCTCGCAATTGCCTTAAAGCTGACATTGTTGAAGCGAATGAGTGCTTAAAGTCCTGGTTTGGGTGCCTAAAGGCCAAAGCCTTTCAGCAAGGCGTTAATCCTGACGTTGATGATTTATATAAGGAAGAAGCTGCTGCTAAAGCTGCTGCTAAAGCTGCTGCTAAAGCTGCTGCCAAAGCTGCCACTAAAAAGGATTCTAATTTAATAGGTAATGCAGATAAGGAAGTAGACGAGGAAGTGGATGAGGAAAAGGATAAGGAAAAGGATGAGGAGGAAGAGGAGCTTAGTGAGAGTGATTGTAACAATGGCGATGATGAGAGCAATAAGGAAGATGTCAAATATATGGTTGTTAACAATTAATTTGACTTAATACCATGCCAAGACTTACGATCTATCTGGTTTATCTGGTTTAACTGGTTTGGTAACCGGTTTAGAGCTTCGATTGGGCGGTTGGTTAGTTACTGTGGCCAAATTTGTAACCAACCAGACCAATTACATCACTGATTTATCCTAGGCAGCTGAAACACCATATAATATTACTAAGCTACAGCAGCAAACAGCTTTGCTAAAACGCTATCTTAAGTAGTGCATGTATAGCCCACCAAGTCCAACAGAACAAGCCCTTGGCCAGCTAGTTAAGGGGTGCGAAATGGCAATGTCCAGTGCTATACTACTTGCTAGCGAAAATGAGAAGCTATAGGTAGAGAATTAACGCCAAAAAAGGAAGAGGGCAACTAAGCGTAGGTATATAGCTAGGGGGGGTGTTCTATTAGGGGCAGAAGGGGCGTCTTGTGCACTAGCTGTACAAAATATAGTGGTAGAGGGGGCAGCAGATGCAGTGAGCGAGCGACCGCAGCGTGCATTACGCAAGTGTAGTATGTGTAAATCAATAGAACACAATGCACGTACATGCCCTAGACGGTAGGCAACTAGTTAGTAGCTAATAAGCCTTACTTGTTTAATATTAGGTGGATTTCTTCTAGGTCTTAAAGTTATTGTTTAACTATATTAAGGAAGCTGTCTGTCTTAAGCTTTATTATTACGTATCTTTTGCTATTTAGTTGCGCCTTAATATTTAGGTCTAGCTGTATCTAAATAGGGATATAGTCTAAGGCAAGTGCCTATTCTTCTTTAGGGTTGCACCTTTTAAGTCTCTAGTATAGGCCTTTATCCATAAATATAAGGTTAATTATACTTCTAGCGGTGCCTTATTGCCATATAATTACTCTTAAAGGGGTGGCCAGTTTAAGGCCCTAGATGTCTATAGCTCTTAGTAGGCACTCTATCTATTATTTAGCAGTAATATAGATACCCCCCTATTATAGGTGGTGGAGGTTTATATCTTCTAATAGGATAAACTCCGTGCCTTTAGTTTCTAGTAAGCTTATTACTAATATAATATTCTCTATTTATGGGACCCCTTTAACCCTAGGGTTATATATATTAATAATTTATACCGGTCCCCTATATGTCTAAATTGTTATAACTGCAATATTTAGGTTAACTGCCTGCTATAACCACAAGGATAGACTAATAGCCTTGCTAATTATAAAGCACACGCGTATAGCTGCTTTTGGTTTATATAGGAGTTGGAATCCTTAGGGGCAGTATATTAATTATATATAGGTATTATAGTACGGCTCTTATATAGCAAGGATATAGTATTTCTCTAGGTCTAGACTGTCTAGTAGGGGCCTTATAAGACGGTGGTTTATATTGCCGCAGTTATACTATATAATAGATAGGTAGCGGACCCCTAGTAAGGGTCCTTTGTCTTTCCTTTATTCCTTACTTCTTCTATTTCCACTTTCTCTAGGATTTTTAAAATTTCTATCTCTTATATCCATACCCTAGTCGCCACTTATTTTATATAGAGCTTTCTATTCCTATATCTTATGTTCCTACTAGCGCTTTTATATCTAAGTCTATTATTATCTTTAGTTCTTCTCCTAATCTTACTAGTTAGCTATATACCCTTTATAGGTTAGCTGCAAATGTTATATTTACCGCATTAAGTCTAATTCTTAATTGTCCTAGTCTTAAGCTTACTATAGCTGTCCATAGGGGTCTTCCTATAGGGCGTCCTCTCCCTTATATCCCCTATAACCCTTATATCCCTATTTAATTTAGTAATATTACGCGGCATTACTTCTAGCCTATTAAGGCTTAGGATAGCTGGCCTAGCCCCCTAATATTAAAGGTAGGAAACGCTAGGAAGGCACCTACGTCCCCCTAGCTTATTACCTATTGTTTCTATTTATATAACCTAGTATACAGTTATTCCTGCAGCTATTAAGCCCTTACCTTCTATCTCCTATAACGTACTCGGTAAGCATATAGGCCACGCATGCATGTGGGCCACCCCACCAAGTATTGAGGCCAAATAATATAAATTGCTCCACAACGAACGCCTGTATATAGTGTAGCTATCTACTCCTAAGGAAATTAACCAAAGACTAGAAAGGATTTAGGCAGTAATTAAAAATAGGCTAGAAGAGCACTGCCTGGTCTTATAACTGGGCCCCTATACGTAACACATATAGTCCACATAATATACGGTTCTTATTACTAGCTAATAATGAGTAAATAGGAAATATATAAGTAGCTATAACCTTAAAGATAAAAGACAATATAAAAACATAAGAAACTAGTTAAAGAATACCCTAAAAAAAAGAAGCAAGGAATAACTGGAGACAGTTTATAAATAAGTATACTTTTAACTTAAGCCTCCCCTATAATAAGGGCCTTTAGGCTATAGCAAAATAGGTAAAGAAAAAGGTAGGGCGCCTAGTAGAAAACTTATACTTACTACCCCTATAAAGAGCAGGGGAGTTATAGGCTACTAATAACAATAATAAGAAGGTAAAGATCCTTATAGAAAGGTTCTTCCCCTAACTAGCTCTAGTAGACCTTAGTAATATTATAGGTAAAACACCAGTAACTTGCCTGTGGGTTAACAGCAACATAATAATAGAGGAAATGGCTAGAACTATTAGCCGCTTTTTAAATAATATAGTACTAGAACTAGATATGATACCAAATAAGGCCTTAAAGATCTGTGGACTACTTATAGCACCTTAGCTTGCAGATATAGCTAGAGTATACTTTGCTATAGGCTACTACCTATGACTTAGAAGATCTATAATAACGGTTATTCTATAAAAAGAAGGCAAAGCAGACTACTTAATCCTAGGAGGCTACTACCCTATTGCCTTAAAAAACACCCTTAGCAAGATCTTAGAAAGGGTAATAGCAGACTATATAGCAAATATAGCTAAGGAATACGCCCTACTACTATAAAGTTAAATAGGGGCAAGAAAGAACCGCTTAATACTATTAGCACTTACGTTACTGCCGCCACTATTAAATCTGCATAGGTGATATAAAGGGACTTCGTAGTATTAATGCTTAGCCTAGATATTAGTGGTGCCTATAATAATATACCCTATAAGCGCCTCCTATACATCTTTAGGGCAAAGGGCTTCCCAGAATGGATTATATAATTTATTTAAGGGTTTATAGGCTAGAAAAAAATATTATTAGTCTTTAGTGGATACTAGAGCCCCCCTATTATAGTTGCAATAGGAATACTATAAGAATTACCCCTCTTACCTATACTCTTCCTTTTCTTTATAAGCAACCTATTTAAGTCCTTTAAGGAAGGGGCGACCTAGGGGATAGGCTTTGTTAATAATATAACCCTAATTATATATAGGCTAACAGCTGCAGATAACTGTAGAATACTAGAGAAAGCCTATAACACCTATATAGAATAGGTAAGATAATATAGAGTCCAATTCTTACCAGAGAAATACTAGCTAATCTATTTTATAAGAAAATATAACTAACCTACAGATCTCTAGTATATAATCTATATCTAAGGCTTTAGGTACTAACTAGTTTAAGGCCTAAGGGTATTAGGAGTATAGGTAGATAGTAAGCTTTAGTGGAGCGTATATATATTATAAGCGGCCTATAAGGGCCAAGCGTAGTATATTACAATATCTAGAATTGTTAATTTTATATAGGGTCTATGCTTTTAGAGGTTACGCCTACTATATATAGCAGTTGTCTAGCCAACCATAATATATAGATCCAGTATTTAGGCTATGGGAGAAACTGAGAAAGGCCCCCCTAAATTACTCCTTAAACCACTCTAAAAGGTTTAAATAGCCTACCTCTAAAGCATAATAGATAGGTATAAGCGGATGGCCACAGTACTGCTTAAGAAGGAAGCTAATATCCCCCCCTATAATTATATATTAAAGCTATAGTAATATAAAGGGTGTAAAAGGAGCGCAATTCTAATATTATAAAGTATATTAAGATATACCTAAACAAACTATGGAGGGACTTTAGAGTGCCCTATAGGAGAGCTAACTAACAACCCTAAAGTAGGGAAGATATATTAGAGAAATAGGTGGAAAAAGTAGAAGAAGAATAGTGCTATATTAGGGCCTAGGCCCATATAGAGGAAGAAGGGAGATATGTAAGAGACTAGTAAAGATAATAGTAAGAGAGAAAAAGGAGCTAAAGTAGAGTATAAAAGAGTACTAGGAAACCATCTACTGTAATATAATACTGGTTGGACTAATACTGGAGAGGTATATAGGAGTTAAAGGTATAGAGGCTGTCTTAGGCAAGAGGAACCTAGGCCGCAGTATAGTTAACGCCATAGGGGGTAAATACCTAAGGGCTCTAAGAAGGCCTAATAAAGGCAAAAAATATAATAGCAACACTTCTAAGAATAGGAATAATAGGACTAAAAGATTGGCTTTACTAAGTAGGTGTCCTAGTAGGTAGCCTAAGATATAAATATAGCTGGCTAAGATAGACACCAAAATACGTAATATTATTATGCCCCTTACGCACAGACTGAGAAGTAATACTCTTAGTAGCTGGTATAGAGAACTATAATACACTGCTCTTAATATAAAAAGGTCTTAAGGTGGTTACCTAGTGGCTTATTAGCTAAAATGTACTAGACTAGTTCCGGGTCGCAAAGGAAATGGTAATAGAAGGCAAAAGGGTGAGTACCAAGCGCCTGCTAATAACTCTACAGTAGTAGAGTTAAGTTTGTAATACTAGCGCGTCTGTAGGCTTGTTATGGCAGCAGTGGTTCCTAAAGAGGTCAAAAAGTAAGGTAGTAGAGCACCACAGGTGACTTGTAAGCGCTTTGTAGGCGCTATACAGGCGACCTTATAGACGCTATGCAGGCGAGTCCTAAAAGGCGGGGAGATGGATTATAGGGTTTTCTTATATAGAGTTTTCTCCCTATACGTATATAAGGAGTAGTCCGCATAGGTCTAATAGGGATCCAAATCGGACGTTAAGCAATGAATTATTATTATTATATAAATATAAGCTACTTTCTTTTAAATTTACTAACGGATTAGCTATATACTAGCGATATACTCTTTAACTACCTTAATAACTTCTATATAGCTTACCTAGATGCTATTATAATCTACTTTAAGAATAAGTTATAATATAAAGAGTATGTCTATAAGGTTCTATAATAACTCTATAAGCCTAGTTTCTAGGCTAATATTAAAAAGTTAGAATTTAGTGTTAAGCGTATAAAGTACTTAGGGTTTATTATTAGTATAGACGGAAATAAGGTAGATATAATAAAGATAGCTATAACTAATTAATAGGAACTCCTATACAATATAAAGAGAATATTATTATTTTTAGGTTTCTATAACTTTTACTAACGCTCTATAAAGGACTATAGTAAGATTAGTTGGCCTCTTAGCTGCCTTACCTATAAGGACTAGCCCTTTTACTTTAACGTAATATATAGGTAAGCCCTTAATAAGCTTAAGGAACGACTAGTCCCTACTTTTTTACTTACCTACTCTACCTAAAACCACTTTTAATATTAAAAACTAATACCTTAAGTAGTATAATAGCTAGATAGAAAATAGTACCTACTAAGCTAAACTACCCTCTATATAATAAAGAAATACTAGCTATTATCTCTAGCTTTTAATACTAGTATATATAGCTAGAGGTAACCCCTAAGCCTATCTAAGTAGTTTTAAACTATAAGGCCCTAGAATACTTTATAATAACTAAGGCCTTTATAGCACGGTAGGCGTATTAAGTAGATATTATATCCTAGTTTAACTTCCTAATTATATAAACGCCCTTATAAGGCGTAAATATGACCTAGATAACTAGATAGCCGCAAAGATTATATTATAGAACTAGAAGTTATTATAACTAGAGTACTTTAACCTATAGATATAGGTAGAACTAAGTATAGGCTTTATAGGTACTATAATATATCCTATTAACTACCTAAAACTTAACCTTATTAATAAGCTACTATAGGTAAACTATATAGCCCTTTCTCTATAGGAGTACTATAAAAAGGTAAAGAATGTTACTAGGCCTTAGTCCTTTAAAAATAGATTGCCTAAGTACTAGAAATAGCTAGAGTAATAGAACTTATAGACTTAGCTTACTACTAAAGTCTATACTTAGGTCTCTATGGCCTACTCTAGAAAAGATAAAACCTATAAAATTATTAGTAACTATTATTACCAGTCTAAAATAGTTATAAATATTAGACGCTATTTATAGAACTATAATAACTAGTGTAGAACTATAAGTCTATAAAATAAAACCCTAATACTATTAAAACTATTCTAAATACTAAAGCGCCTCTAATAGTATATCTTTATAGATTTCTATAGGCTACCTATAGACCGCGACGGATATAATATAGTTATAATCTTTATTAACCGCTTTACTAAGCGCCCGTTCTTAGTCCCCTACTATAAAAATATTAATAATAAAGAGGTAGTCTAACTATATATATACTACGCTTATTAAATTTATAGACTACTATATACTATTATATCTAATTATGGGCCACAGTTTATATTAGCTTTTTATAATATACTCCCCTAAATAAACAGCTAGATAGAGATTATAAATTAATATTTAGACTAAAGACTTTAGCCCTTTATTAACTTCTAGGATAACTAGGCTAAAATACTACTCTAATAAATTATATCTAAGTAACCCTATCCTATAACTTTATAGAATTTATATATATTTAGCTAGAAATAGGGTATTTACTATATATAAGCTCTAACTAGAATAGACTAGAAGGGCTATAAACTATATGCAAAAGACCATATTATAAAGAGGCCTGGTAGTATATTAAACGTATTAAAGAATATTAGAAAGTAGTCTATATAAATCTAAAAAAGGCCTAGAAATTAATAGAGTAATAGGTAAATAAAGTATAGATATAGGCCTACCTTTATTATAGGTAATATAGTCTAGATTATAATAAAGATCTAAATAATAGAACAGCCTAGCTATAAGCGAGGCTACTAGATAATAGGACTATATAAAATTATTAATAAAGTAGACAGCTTCTATAAGATTAAACTCTTAGACTTAATTAAGGTATACCTTATCTTCTTACCGGATAAGTTATAAAAGGCCGCTATAGACCCGTTATTAAATTATATTAACTTACTCCTACTACTAACCTAAGTTAATAGTAAAGATAAGTAGAAAGTTAAAGAAATACTAGTCTATAAACTTATAAGAGGAACGCTAAAATACTATATTAATTAGAAAGGATATAACTTAAAGCCTACTTAGTACCCTATATAGAACTTTATAGATAGTTAATATAAGTTTTAGAAATTCTATAGGCGCTACTTTAATAAATTTATATAGCTAAAGTACTTAGATAAGTAGATAATATACTAATATAGTAAGAATAATAGGTTACCTATAGAGTATAAAGATAAGAACGCCCTATAGGTATAATATAGACGTATAAAGCCTAAGGGTAGGCCTTTTTAATTTAGGGAAGGGGGGTAAATATTACGGCACTAATAGAAAATAGTAGCTAGTTATAGTAGACGTAGATGTAGGGTTTATATAACTTTTATATAACTAAGAGACTATATAAAAGCCTTACTTTAGATAGCGTTACTATTTTTCTTCTTTCCTTTCTCTAACTTTAGATCCTTATTAATAGATAATCTAATTATCTAGGCTTATATATATCCTCCTTACTATACTAGTACCTTAATTAACTAAGTCGCTAGTAACTGTACTTTTACCTTTTACCTCTTATATTTAATATTTATCTCTTTACTATACTATATATCTATTTTATTTGGCTATTAAAATTAGACTTTATACCTATATATAGTAATAGCTATAAATTTATAGTCTTTAAAGTTTAGACTTAGTAGAGCTAATATAATAACGTTATATAGCATATAGATATAACCTAGTAGTTATTAAAGCATTATAGGCAATAGTAAAAAGTTTTTATATAGAACAGTAAGATCTTAAAAACAACTACTATTAATATCCCTTTATAAAATAATAGCTATTATATACTTCTATTTTAGGTACTTATATAATCCTTATAAATATAATGCGGATTCTAACGTCCTTTAACCTTTAAGTAAAAGTATTAATAACCCCTTATATTAACGGACGAGCGATTAAATAAATAAACTATATACCCCTTTCTAACCCCTAAGACGATCGCCTATAGAGCTTATAGTTAATCGCTATCTATATTCTATTCTATCTATTGGCCTAAATTATAACCCTATGGTTTACCTATCTCCTTTTTATAACTAGTTACCTTAAAATAGGCTTAGTAATTAGGGCCTAAGTATAAAAAATACCTAGTATATATATCCTACCTACCTTTTAGTATTATAAAGCTAGTTATAGATAAATATACTTATATATTTAATAGGCCTTAGGGGGGGAAGAGGTATATAGTAATCTATAAGAGATAGCGTATATTTTTTTAATATATATATCCGTTATATTATACTACGTATAATACTATATATATAGCCTCTAGGCAATAGCGCTATAGTTCTATATATATAAATCGTTTCTAAGCAGCTTAATATATACTAATAGCTATATCCTAAGAGTTTATAAACCCCTAGATTAGGTATTTATAGCTCCCTAGTAAAATACTAAGTTACTAACAACTACTAGGCAGTAAAAAAAATGGTAAAAAGACTATATAAAACCCTAATGCTTATCCCTATCCTATCTATAACTACTACTAGTAGTAATTATAGTAATAGCCATAGTTATTAAAACGGAGATAATCTTCTATGAAAATTATACTATAAGGTTTTAAACTATAAGTATTAAACCTAGTAGTTTCTAGCGAGGTTAAACTAGTTATAGAGGAGATAGTAGTAGTAGGGAGAGAATAGAGGTAGTAGTCTACGCTCTAGTAATAGCTGGGGTATACGGCTTAGAAGTTGTTTTTAAGGTATATAAGGTATATAAGGTATAGTAGGCATAGGCGTATATAGTCTACAAGGTATTATAGTACTTTAAGGTATAGGTAGGAGATAGTTATAGGAGTTAGATTTAAGTTTTAGCTATAAGCAATTATCTTTATACTTCTCTATTAACTTCTTAATAGAGTATTCTTTATCGTTTTAGCTATATACCTACCTATTATAGAAAGCGTACCTTATAAAATTATTATAGTCCCTATAGACTTAATAGTAAAAGCTAGCAGTAGCAAGTTTTATTATGGAGAGATATTAATAGGGCTAATTAGTATATAAGTTTATATAGGAGAATATTGTTATAAAGCTAAGGGTTAAGGTTAATAGCGAAGGCGAAGGTAAAGGTATTAGTAGAGGATATATAGTTAGGTATAGTAGGAGCGGTAATATAAAGGGATAAGAAGGCTATAAAGAAAGCTATAATAGTAGAGAAAAATGATTTAGGGTCTATTCCCCCTCCTTTCTTCTCCCTTTCTTTCTCTTTATAGTTATCGCCTATATCTTTAGAGCCATAGTCTAAAAACTCTCTAATGTATATATATGTAATTATTTAGGTAGCATATATAGGGGACAGTTAAAATATAGAAAACTACTAGTATATAGTTAAGTTATTAAGTAATAGTAAACCTTAGTTAGGATAGGCCAAAAAAAGAATATAGTAGTTACTAAAACAATCTTATATTTAACGGAGGTTAGGATATAGCTTAAGTAGCTATATAGGACCGCTATAATAGAGCTTTATAGAGAGCCTCTAGTAAAGCTTTATATACAGCCCCATATAAAGTATTTAGTAAAGCTTTAGTAGCTAAGGGAATTAATTATAGAGACTAACCTTAAGCTAGAATTATTATAGATTAGTAGACTCTTAATTAGATATAATATGGGCTAAAACTAAGTTAGAGGCTCTACCAGAAAGCTCTACCAGAAAGCTCTATATAAAGCTCTATTAAAGGATCTCTATAAAGCTCCCTTAAAGCCTAACATAAAGCTTTACTAGAAACTCTACTAGAAGCTCTATATAAAGCTCTACTAAAGCTCTATATAGAGCTCTATATCTACTATAAAGCTATTAAGCCTTATATAATTGGCCAGTTATTAAAGAGATAAGTAGTTATTACCTTATTATTATATAAAACTAAATATATAGGAGAAATATAGGCTTATAAAGAAGCCGTCTAGCTTAAATACCTTTTAATAGAGCTATTTAAGTTATAAAAGGACCTAATAGTAACTATAATCTGTAGAAATAACTAAGGCGTTAAAATAAAGTATATTATAATCTAATATTACTATATATAGAAGAAATAGGCCAAAGAAGAAATATACTTATAACGTATCCCACGGGCGACCCGTCCACACAGGTAACCCGTCTACCCGCCTACCCCCCCAAAAATTAAAAAACCTACACCTTAATATCTTAACAACCACTTCATAATAAATTCTAATAATTTAGATTTGGGCTTTTATATATACTTTATAGCTTCTATTAAATTTATATAATAAATAGTTAAGTAGTTTTAAAAATATAGTAATTCAACCTTATTTTGGCCCCTAAATCGTAATATCTTAAAAACCACTTAACTATTTATTATGCAACTCTAATAGAAGCTGCAAAGAATATATAAAAGCCCAAATCCAAATTATTAGAATTTATTATTAAGCTGTTGTTGAGATAATAAGGTGCAAGTTTTCTAATTTTTGGTGGGGTAGGTGGGTAAACGGGTCGCCCGTGTAGACGGGTCGCCCGTGGGATACGTTAGTATATTTTAATAGAAAAATAGATAGTAAACAGCCTTACTAAAGCCTTACTAAAAGATAAGCCCATTACCTATAGAAATATACTAATATTAAGGACTTCTATATTTAGCTACTCTACTTTATAGGTCTACCTTACTAAGTTATAAAGTAGCTTCACTTAACGTAGAGCTATACTACTAAAATTAATTAATAAAACTTTTCTTTTAAAATAAACTACTTGCTATAATATTTAATTAACTAGTAACTATATTAACTTATAAGTTTTTAACCTTAGAAAGATGTACTTAAAAAAGCTATAAGTTCTATAGTTTTAATAGATTTAACTATAGGAATAGAGTCTGTAATAGGTTAAATAGATATAAATAATAATGCTTTACTTCTTACTTATTTATAAAATAGGTATATAAAAGGTATATACTTATAAATATCCAAATATACTAAAAGGTTTACTTATAAATAATTAATTCCTACTATATAATATTTACTTTCTACTTTAGTAAAGCTCTATATAGAGCCTTAGTAGAGTTCTACGCGGAGCTTTAGTAGAACTATATACGGAGTCTTAGTAGAGCTTTATATAGAGCCTTTAGTAGAGCTCTATGCGGAGTCCTAGCAGAGCTTTGTATAAAGCTTTGAGTGAGCTTTACAGAGAGCCTTAAGCAGAGCTTCGTACAGGGCTTCGTATAGAGCTTCGAGCAGAGCTTCGAGCAGAGCTTTGCACAGAGCTTCGAGTAGAGCCTTTGGTAGAGCTCCGCGCGGAGCTTCGATAGAGCTCTATGCGGAGTCCAGCAGAGCTTCATACAAAGCTTCGAGGGAGATTTACAGAGAGCCTCAAGCAGAGCTTCGAGCAGAGCTTCGCGCAGAGCTTCGAGCAGAGCTTCGAGTAGAGCCTTTGGTAGAGCTCTATGCGGAATCTTGGCAGAGCCTCGTGCGGAGCTCTAAGGGGGCTTTAGAGAGAGCGGCAGAGCTTCGTGCAGAGCTTCGTGCGAGCCTTTGGTAGAGTTCCGTGCACAGCCCGTACAGAGCTCGTGCGGAGCCCGTATAAAGCCCCGTGCGGAGCCCCTAGTAAAGCTTTGGTAGCTAGGGAAATTAATTATGGAGTCTAGCTTTAAGCTAGAATTATTATAGATTAGTAGACTCTCGGTTAAATACAGCACGTACCAAAACTGAGTCAGAGGCTTAACCAAAGGCTCTGTACGGAGCTCTGCCAAAGGCTCTGCTAAAGGCTCTGCCAGAGGCTCTCTGCGAAGCCCTGCCAAGACTCCGCATAGAGCTCTACCGAAGCTCCGCGCGGAGCTCTACCAAAGGCTCTACTCGAAGCTCTGTGCGAAGCTCTGCTCGAAGCTCTGCTCGAAGCTCTGCTCGAAGCTCTGTACGAAGCTCTGCTTGAGACTCTGCGAAGCTCCCTCAAAGCTTTGTACGAAGCTCTGCTAAGACTCCGCATAGAGCTCTACCGAAGCTCCGCGTAGGGCTCTACTAAGGCTCTACGTGGGGCTCTATATAGGCTCTGCACGGAGCTCTACCAAAGCTCTATACGGGGCTCTACTAAAGCTATACGCGGAGCTCCGTATAGAGCTCTATTAAAGCACTGCCAAAGCTCTATATCTACTATAATATCCACTATAATACCTTTTTCTCCCTCTTTTTTATTATTATCTAATTAGGTCTTTAGGTATTACCTAATAGGGGTTAATTATTTATAGATATATACTTTTTTATATATCTATTTAGTAACTAGGTAGAAAGTAAGGTAGTATTACCTATATCTACTTAACCTATTATAGGCCTTAAGGGTAGTAGTAATTAGTCCTATATAAGAAACTAAAAATTATTTTATTATCTAAAATTAAAATCTAAAACCTATAATAGATAATAGAGGTTAAAATAATAATAAAAGACTAGTCTCTTTAGAATATAGATAAAATTATTACGGATTATAAAATTAAGAGTAACGTAATCCACAAGCAAGCGGGCCACCCGAGCATGTGGGCCACCTACCCCACCAAATTACTCAACCACGAATAATTATATTTGATGTGGCTATCTAGCTAGTTGCCTGCCGTCTAGGGCACGTACGTACATTATGTTCTGTTGATTTACATATACTGCACTTACGTAGTGCTCGCTGCGGTCGCTCGGCCGCTGCCTCTGCTGCCCCTATTTGGGCAGCTTGTGCATAAGAGGCCCCCTCTACTCCTGATAAAACGCCCCCTTTAGCTATATATATGCGCTTCTTTGCCCTCTTCCGTTTCTGGCGCTGGTTTTCTATACGTAGCTTCTTATTTTTGCTTGCAAGTAGTACAGCGCTTAACATTGCCATTTCGCACCCCTTAATAAGCTGGCCAAGGGCTTGTTCTGTTGGACTTGGTGGGCTATATATACACCACTGAAGATAGCGCTTTAGTAAGGCTGTCTGCTCCTGTAGCTTAGTAATATTATAAGGTGTTTCAGCTACCCAAGATGCATTTAACGGCGGACAGCGTTGGGGTGAGGATGTCTGATATTTAACGTGTAGCTACGACAGTATATAATTAGGGCTGTATGGAACAAGGCCAGTAGCTGCAAATCCTGCCAGTATATTATTTTGATGCAGCGCTATTTGCCTAGCCTACCTATATAGTGGCAGGAATTCGCGTTTATTAACGTGGTTAACACTACAGCCCATAAGCTGTTTAACGCTACGTCCGTAGGCCTGCTTTAGTGCTGAGAAATAGCCTACATTAAGTAGCTGCAGTAGATGTAATAAATGCGCCGGCATGCAGACAATAATTATCTTGTAATTTAGGCAGAACTGGTTAAATTTGGGGTTAATGTAGCTGCCGTGGCCGTCTAACACAAGTAACTAATATATGCCAATAGTGCGATCCTTTGTATGCTTATGGAATAGATTTAGCCAAATTAGGCTAATCTCATTCGTTGTCTAGCCATTCTTACTAACACCAATTAACTAGTTATATGGAATAATATTGTCCTTATACCAAGCAGCTTGGTATATTACTGCTTTAAAGATAACTAGCGGTAGAATTATACCCCCAATTATATTAATATATTTAATAATTATAACCCATTCTTAATTGCCTGGCTGTGTTGTTCTAGGCCGGCCAGCTCTATTAGTTCCAGTAACAACTTTTATAGTTGCAATAACGCCCATTTAGAAGCCGGTCTTATTAAAATTCCAGGTATCCTTATCTAAAATATTATATTCCGCCTTTATATCTTATATACGTTTAAACCAAGCCCAAATAAGTTTAGGATCCTCACATTTGGCATGCTGGTAGTTGTACTTATAATTGTATTTAGATTATAGGTCATTATGGCGCTTAAGAAAGGTTAATACCTAATTCTTGCTAATAGGTTGTATGGTGGCAGATCTAGCGCGCTCGGCAGCTAGAATACTAGCCATCTGCCGTATGGTCTTGATTCGTGGCGGCATACCGCGTTGATCTGATGATAGAATCCACTGCTTGAGGCTCTCTTCTTGTACTGGCGTAAGACGGCGATTTAGTGCAATAGAATTGCGTTTTGGTTTGATGCCTTTTACGCGTTGCTGGGCTGTGCTTCTAGGTACGTCGTATATAGTAGTAGCGGCTCGGAAGCTTGTAATTTGGCCTTGCTTGTGCGCATTGATAGCTAGATCAATTCTACCCTCCTGATAGAGGGCTTCTTGTTGTTGTGGTGTGGCCATTGAGGTCGTAGTTGGGTAACGCGTCGCGTTTTTGGTGAGGTGGCCCATATGCTCAGGTGGCCCGCTTGCTCGTGGATTACGTTAAAGTAAGAAAAACTATAGTATAATTCTAATAAAAGGTATTTTAGATAAAATAAGCGCCTAGTATATACTCTTTAGTAAATATAAGATATAACTCTATTAAGAGACTATTTATTTAAGGGAAATAGATAAATAATAACCTATAATAGTTTAGTTAAATTTTAATATCTAAATTTTATTTAAAAGGATATTACTTAGATACTTTTAAAGATTTAATAAGGCCTATAGTTTACTTAGTTTCTTTATCTATATTATTTATATAAGGGTTAAATAAAAGCTCTCTTTCCTATATAGTTGGTTTAAGTAAAAGTTATTAACTAATACTATAAGTTTAAATAGGAGTATTAAAAGTTAATCCTTTAATAGTATAAGAAGGCTAGTAATAAGGCAGTAAGTCTATTTAGCAAGATAATAAAGCATTATAATTATAATTATACTAACTATTATAACTCTACCGCTTACGCTAAATATAAAGCTATATTAATTAAGGAGATTTTAATAAAGCTATATATATTATACATAATTATAAGGTACCTTTTTAAGCCCTAGGATTTATATAATCCTTATAAGATTTAACTGGATTATTGTTTCTACTAAAAAGATACCGCATAATTGTTAAAGAATTAAATTCTAAGCTCCAGCCTCCCCAACTACATAATTTTCAAATTCCCTAGTGTTTTTTACTAGAAAAATACTAAACGTCACCCCTTTAAAAGGAGTGGCCCCTATAAACAAGCGGATCTTCCCTAATATTAATAAGATTTTATTAAAAATTCTAAAGAAAAACCCCAGAGGCCTAGATAAAATATTAAAATAATAGACTCTCTATAAAATAATAAAAAACCTACTAATTTAATATTTTTACTAACCATCGGTTAGTTAAATGCATTAAATGGTCTAAATAAGTAACTTAACGTAACCTTTAAGATATCTAGCCATTTAAGTAGGAGAGTAGGTATATTAAGCCAGGGTTCTTCTTAGTTAAAGTAAAGAAAAAAGGGCTAGATTTCTATAAAGCTATTAAAATGAATCTACTATGTTTTAAATTTTTAAGATCTTACCTTCTATTTGATGTGTTTTCTAAAAATTAAGTATAAGTTTAACCTTCCTAATAGTAAGGTTATGGATTTAAATATGCTGAACTTTAATATATAGAACTTTATTAAATCTAAGAAAATAGGCAAAAGCTATTGTATATATAAGGCTTATTATAATACGCTAATAAACACCTCCCTAAATCTGTCCTCTTTAACCTATAGGAAGACGGGATAACTAAGAAGTATATTTAAGATTTGCGTTATATTCGTAAAGCTCTTAAAGCTTTAACGTAGTAATTACTCTTATACCTTCTTACGTTTCTCTGATATAAGTCTATAAAATAGCGTTAGTTATAGTAAATAATAAATAAATACTATTATTACCGAGAAAGAAAATATACCTTTTGTCTATGTAGACTTCTTATATATCTTGCCATAATATCTAAAAGTGTTGGGTTTCCTATCCATTCTTTATTGCTTTTCTTAGAAAATCAATTACTTCTAAGTTAAACCTCATGAGCATAGAAATAGGAGACTGTTATATGCATTTTTTGCGCATATAACTAGGTTCTATTCTTACTTTCTTATAGTAATTAAGAAGATAAGCTAGGTTCGGCCTTTTTATAGACAGATTAAATCCATAGGCATATTAATGGTAAAATGTCTTTATTTAGCTTTTTAATGAATTTTTTAAGCTCTAGGGCTTCCTTTTTTATAAATTTAATATACTTTTTAATTTACCTAGAATAATCTCGTTAAATATAAGTATTTTTAGCTAAATTTTTAGAATATATAAAATATATACCCTGTATAACCTAATAAAGTTATAGATACTAACGCACCCTCTATAGCTGTCGGGAATGAGGCAAGTTGCCATTACGCAAGGCATGTTGCCGTCACGTGTTAATGTGGCCCTAGCGTAATAAGGAACCTTAAGTTCCTTACCCCTTTCCTCATTCCTATTAAGAATTAATTAACCATTATTATACTATCTACGAACCGTAGCTACGTAATATCACCTTGTGTTATTAACACTGATCAGTGGTTAACTTCACTGTTATACTATAGAATAGCTAGGTATTCCACCAAGAAGAGATAAGCCACTGTACCAGTGCTACTCGTGCTAGAGGAAGCTGTCTTTTAAGGTTAGAACTAGTCCTAAACCTTAAATAGAACTCTTCCACGAATCTAAGGATCTAAAAGGCCAGAACTGGTTCTGAGCCTTTCTAAGATTACGGATTCTTACGTCTATTACGCAGAATAACACGCTTTACGAGTCTTTGCGATTTAAGGCCAGAACTGGTCCTAAGCCCTATAATTGCAAATACACGTCCGAACGCGTACCAAACAATAATCCCTATATTAATAACACTTCCCTCCCTCCAAAAATATGGCTACGCCTACTTTAAATAACTAGAAAGACTCCTTACCACTAGGGGTAGCTAAGCACGCGAAACTTATTAATGAAGATTAGGACGAATTCGCCTTTAATATAACAACTTATACCGTAAAATAAGTTAACGGCTTTCTCCTATACCATATTATATTCTACCAAAATAGATGCTACGCCGATTCACAACTATAGGAGTATTTCAGGGAGGATTTTATAGGATGGACTACTAATACCTAGGCACTTAGCAACGTTAATATTATTTAGGATTTTCGAGACTTCCTCTATAGGAATGGGGTATATATTGCTGAGAACGGTAACCTAATTGCTAGTAATATTCAGGCCGTTATTACTAGTATAGAAGAACCAATATGGACAGAAGCTAAGATTATATATTAACTATAAAAACCTAAAAACAACCTATATTCTTTAGAAGGCAACTTTAATTTATATTAAAACCCCTAGAACGCTGACCCCCTACCTAAAGCTACTCTCCTACCTAGAGGTGCCCTCCTACTTAGAGTTGCTCCGCCTCTACCTCCTCCACTCCAGCTAACTGGTAAGCCTTTACTATAAGAAGTCACAAATCTGATAAAGGTATATTTGGATAAAGAAAAGAAGTTTGGAGGAGAACTATACGACATACTTAGAGCAAAACTATAGGTCTTCTATAACTGTTATAATAAGGTCGGAATTTAACGCCACTAGTACCACCACGCTTTCTCCATTACGTTAAAGGGACAGGCAGCGACATTCTATTACAACTATATTGCGGGTAAAAACTATAGCTTTAACGTAATGCTTTAGCTTACCAGAGCTTACTTTAAAACTAATAAGAATCGCCAACTTTATATATCTAAATAGCGGGAGACTATATTCTAGAGAGTTATTGCTTCTAACCTAACAAAGACTTATTTAGAGTGCCTTTAATTATTCTTTAATAAACTCTAGAAAATCCAATATGGCCTTACTAAAACTTACTAAAATAAGAACAGCCTAAGGGACTAGGTTATCTTAGCATGCTATAGCGTTCCTAAGTGCAACTTAGCGCTATATAAACCTATAGATACATTTAAAGGAGTATATTCTAAGCTACGCTCCGCCGTAGGTACTGTAATGCGAACATAAGAATCTTAACAGTTCTATACCAAAAATCCTACCCAACTAAGTATTCCCAACCAACATGATTATAACTAGACTGATCAAATATATAGTGGCCATAGTAGGGAATACGGAAGAGGGTATAATTAACGTCGACTATAAGGCAACCATGGAGGTCCCAGTGGAGGTTTATTTCAAAGTAATTGCTAAAAAAAGTGCTACGTTTATAAGAAGCCAAATTGCTAGTTAACTAGACACTCCCTTAATAAGCGAAAAGAGGTATATAACAAGTTCCGTCAAAGTATAAGAAACGTTAGAAATTGTAAGGTTACTATGGCCTACTTCTAAAGCTTCCTGGTTTAATACGAAGGCGTAGAAAACCTTAAGGGTAAAGTTAATAAGACTGAACAGCTCCTTATAGATATAGAAATTGAGGACTACTTACCTAACCAATACTTTACTAAGTATAGTGAGGTAAATGGCACATAAACTGTTACTGTTCTTAATGACCAATCTACGCTTTATTTTATCACGAAGTTAGATATCTTTAATAAGCTAAAGGAGAGCTCCGCGTTTTCCTTTAACAACAGATACTCAGCAAACGTCTTCTATGGTATTATGCTAGATACTAGAGCCGTAGGAGTATCTACAGTAGGAGAACCTTAAGTTCGAGCCCTTTAGCAGCTTAATAGCTCTATTTAGATTAACCATTTAACGGCAGGCTAATACACAATTCATTTTAGCAAAGGTACTATGATCTCTCTTAGCACAATTAGGGTTTAAACCCCCTTAGGGTATATTACTTTTTATATTATTCCTACAAACACTCTGTTTCTATTTTGCATTAAAGATATAGATAAATTAGGCGTTAGGCTTAATAACCTTAAGAATATACTTATTTAGGGAGACAATCGGGTACCTATTATACGCAAGTAGGGTCACCCCTAGTTGCTCCTTTATTAACTAGAAAAGAGTGTTGCTTAGAGCCACTTAACTAAGTTGGAATTACGCCAACTGTACTATTGTTTTGGCCATTTATCTGTTTATTAATTGCTTAGGGTTCTTTAGCGAGTAGGCCATAAAGTTAAGGTTAAGGCAATTAAGTATTTTATAAAATACTGCTACTACTGCTAAATAAACCAGAGGTCCCCTAGCTGATTTAAGTTCACCCTTAAAGATAACTACAACTTTAACTTCTGTATTATTGTTAATGTTATGTATCTTAGCAGCAAGCTAGTACTCTAAGTTGTTAACTTCTTAACCTCCTTCTAAGCCGCACGATTCTTAAAGGATATGTTAGCTAGGAACGTATAGGATACCCTTTAGTTATACTAGATTAATGTCTACCTAGGACCCCCTAATTAAATCGTCTATAATATAGGAAAGAACTTCTTATCTGCAGAGTTTTAATAATAGATAAAGGCAATGGCAATTAAGGTTAAGGAAGTCCCTATTAAAGCACATAACAGTGTTAAAAAAGTGGAGCGATATTACGCGCTATTATACTATGTATATAAGATTATCTCTTTAGAACTAGAGGATGCTAGCAAAGAACTTACCTTATAAATAGCTGTTAAAGCTATTAACGATTCTACTGGCCTGGATGGACTTGTACCTATATTACTAGTCTTTGGCGCCTACCCTTAAATAACTAACAATTCTCCACTATCTCCCTCTGTTGTGCAACAAGCTAAGGCTATTTACAAGGCAATAAAGGAGGTACAATATCTCTACGCCACACACCAAGTTAACGACGCACTAGGAATAAGAAATGGCCTAAATACCTTAACTACGCTCGATCTGCCACTCTAGTCTAAGGTATACATATGGCATAAAAAGGGAGGATGGTTAGGCCCACATTAACTTATTATAATTAATAGCTAGACTTGCACTATTTAAATGCCTTATAGACCCACTTAATTCCATTTAACTATTATTAAGCCTTACTACAAAGATAACAGTTCCGAGCCTTTGCAGGATACCATAGAAAATGCCCTAAAGAAGAGCTATAATTAACGTGCTTTAGAAGGCGACCATAATTCTAATATAATTATAGTAGATACGCCGCAACTATAATGCGGTAGAGGTCGCCTAAAGGGATTACAAAATCGCCAACATCTTGTTAATTTTAAAGAGCAATTTGTTGCCGCTATTAAGAATGGAGTTAAGCTGTTAATAGCCTTTATAATAGCTAAGGAGAAGGCTGACTTTGAACTCGCAAAATAGCTCTAAAAGGAAGGTTGTATTATAACTTTAGGAGCTCCTTTCCAAGCATCTAATAAGTAGGAGATCGATAGTCTTATTATAAGAGAAGTTTTTAAATTTAAGAAATATAACCCTACTAAGTTCGATAAAGTTCGCATCTTTAAATTAAGAATAGTTAACGAAATTAAGGGCAAAGCTACTAATGCCCTATTTAAGAAATTAAGGCTTGTCATCTAAGGTTATAATAATAATGGTAAGGAGGTAATTCTTATACAATCTCCTATAATTTAATGAGCTAGTTAGTAAGTTATTATTGCACTAGCTCCCTCCTTAATAAAGAATAGAATGGTGGTTTATTTATAAGATATTACTTAGGCCTACACCCAATTAAAGACGTACCTTTAGCGCTTAATATTGGCATACCTTCTAGAGCAAATTCGTTACCAATATCCCGAAGATATGATTATGGTTGTACTTAAGCCATTATATAGAATTGCAGAGGCAGGAATTCATTAGTGGGCTACCTATAGCAAGCACTATAAAGAGAAGCTTTTAATAACTACTTCTATATTTAACCCATACTTCCTGATTATAACTATAGGAACTCTATTTGGAATCATTGGCATGCAAACTAATAATATAATTATCTTAGGAGACGACCAATTCTCAGCTCTTAAAGAAGATAAGTTAGTAAAGGTAAATCTTATAGCAAAGCCAAAGGAAAAGCTTAATTTAATAATACTATTACTCTTTAATGGATATACCCTCTCCCTAAACAAGGATTCTATTGCTTTACGCCAGAAGGGTTAAGGTAAGAAGATTAACGTTATTAACGCTAATTCTCTAAAGCAAGGATATATGGAGTAACGCGCTTATAGAGCTTATGTTGCTTCTATCTATTAACCTAAGGCTTTATTTAATCTCTTTATTACCGCCTAACACCAGGAACTAACTAAGGATAATATTCTTGCCCTAAATAAACGTCTTTTCTGGCAAATGAACTATCTTAATTAGGGACTACTCTATATGCCTATTAATCTTCCTACTGCCAAGCTCTTTATATTTGTTAATAGATTATTCATAAATAACAAAGATTTTAGCTCCTAGTTGGGATATAAAATTATTATCACAAATAAATTTACTAGAGAGAATGACTTTATAATCCATGGCAATTTTATCTATTAGAGCTTAACTAAGAGTAAGCGTGTTACTTAAAGCGTTCTAGCGTTAGAGATATATGGAATAGTTGGCGGAGTTAATATAGCAATTACAATTAGAACTACCCTAAAGATAATTATAGATTAACTCAAACTTCCTATTATCCCTACAATTATATGCACTGATTTATACTCCCTCTATAAGTGCTTAGTTAAGCTTGGTACTATAAAGGAGAAGCGCCTTATAATTAATATTATAGCACTTTGTTAATCCTACAAATAGTAAAAACTCTTTAAGATTTAATAAATTAACGGTTAAGATAACCCAGTAGACGTAATAATAAAGGCAAACCTAAATAAGGCTCTAGAAACGTTTGTTAACACAAACACTCTATATATATAAGTTAAAGGTTAGGTTAAAAGGGAGTAGGAGTATAATATTCTATAGACCCTAACTTAAACCAGCTAATTAGGATTTTCTATCCCTAGGATAGAAAATTGCTATTAGCTTACTTATTACTAGCGCCTTGGCGGCCTACCCGTCTTTACGTTATCCGCCAAATTCTACCAACTGCCGCATTGTCGCATATTGTCGCATATTGTTTGGTATTGTTGTATACTATCTAGTATTGTCGCATCCTGTCTGTTTATATATATGTAGATAGCAACCACAAAAAGAAGAGTTGCCAGTGTTGGGAATAAGGCAAGTTGCTATTACGCGAGGCATGTTGCCGTCACGTGTTAATGTGGCCCTAGCGTGGTAAGGAACCTTAAGTTCCTTACCCCTTTTCTCATTCCTATTAAGAATTAATTAACCATTATTATACTATCTACGAACCGTAGCTACGTGATATCACCTTGTGTTACCAATAATAGCCTTATATACAGTTTTAAATAACTTATTAATTTTAATAGAATTATCTAACTGCTACTAAAATCTTATATTATTTATTAAGTTCCTTATTAATTTTAGCATCTTCTATAGCTTTCTATATTGGATTTAAGGGAGTTTTAGTATCTAATAACGAAAGAAAAAAGTTAATTTAAGAGAGATAAGATATTTTCCGAGAAAAAAGGAAGTAATTCCTAATTTTCTAAGACTTATAGTGCGTGGAAAATAATTAGAAGGTTTTTAGTAAAAATAAGGTATAGGGTAAGTCTGTTACGGCGCTGGCATATTGCCGTAGCTGGCACATTGCCGCAGATTGCCGCAAAGTGCCGTCACGTGACCAGAGAATTGTACATAACTTCAAGCGGTGCTTCCGTTCTTCCCCTTTCCTTTCTCTAGCTTTGGATCCTCGTTTATAGACAATCTAATCGTATAGGCTTGCGCGACCCTCTTGCCGTACTCGTGCCTTAATTAACTGAGTTGCTAACATTATCTAAAGCTCGTTACCACTCTCTCTTCCTAAGAAGGAACTTAAATATATCTATAAGACTATAAACAGAACAAGGAAATAGAATAGGACCCTAAGGACATTACTAGAACTAAAGGAACATGAATAGAATGCAAAACCTAAAAAATAGGACATGTATAGACCAGAACCCTAGAAAATAAATAAACACCAGAAATTACCTAGTACCCCTACTACTATGCTAAGAAATATAGTAGCTAGTAAAGCCGTTGTAGGACCTGTAAATACCTCTAATGGTAAAATAGTCACTGTCTTGACCCCCTAGGAAGAGCTCGCAGCAGCTAATGCTAAAATTAAATGGCTCTGAGAGCTGCTTAAAACTAGAGACACCCCTATGCCTAGCAATAAGTTATTGGACACCTAGAGGCTTGCTATAGTCCTTAAGGCCCTAGCCTAACATATAGTATTAGCATTATTGTGATCCGCGAAGGTTGTAGACCCCCTATTGCTTATAGATGGAACTAACCCTATATTTAATAACTGGAAGCTTTAACTGTAGGATAAGCTCAAAGTTAATGCGGACCACTTTCCTAATGCCTAAGCTAAAATGGTATACGTCTTTGGCCGTACCGGCGGTGACATATAGATACACCTATATCTATAATACGCCCAGAACTTAGTAGACCCATTCCTCTCTAAAGAAGAGATAATTAACTACCTATCTTCCATTTATAAGGACCCCTTTAAAGTATAGAACGCCCGGCTTAATTATAAAAGCCTAAATATAAAAATGACAGAGACCTTCTTAGCCTTTTAGACCCGCTTTCTACACTTAGCTGGATAGGCTTGAATTCCCTAGGAAGATCTAATACCAGACCTCTTTAATAAGCTTACCCTAGACCTACAGCGCGCTGTACTGTTAGTTTATACTACTGTATAGATGCTTAAGGAACTTATAGACTAATGCCTAGCTATTAACTAGGGCCTCTATTAAATTAAGGCATGTGCTAAGCAGTATAAGACTAGAAGCTCTGCTAACTAGAATATAAGTACTACTAGAACAGGCCGCAGCACCCTAGTAAGACCTGTAACCCCTATAGCACCAGCTGTACAGCCTACCGCTAATTTAGCAGCTAGTTATACAGCTAGTCCTACTATAGGTCTAGTGAATGCTCGGCCTATATATAGTAACCCCTATATATAGGCCCTTAGCGATTAGGGAGCTTGCTTCTTTTATGGCCAGAAGGGCTATATTATAAAGGATTGCCTAATAAATACAAAAGTAGGTAAGGTTCTATTAATCTAGGAGGATAGCACAGAGTTAAAAAAAGAGGAACCCTAGAGGAAGACTCCTTTCTAGGGTTAAAAGGGATTGATATATTACATATTAATCTAGGTTAGCTAGTTAGTGGAAGAAGCTACACTATCCCTTATACTTTATTCCGTAATAGATATTAAGTTTTAACCTCTGCTTTAGCTAACTCTAGAGTAAATGCCTTTGCCTTAATAGACACCTAGTATACTATAAAGCTGGCTGATTTTCTAAATGTACCCCTTAAAGAACTGCCTAAACCAATTCCTATTTATAGGTATAACGGACAGATAGGGCCACCTATTATAATAATCTTGTGGATTTACCTTCATATTAACGGATAAAGGCAGTATAACGTCCCCTTGCTTATTATGGACCTAGGAAGCTATAATATAATTTTAGGAAGAAAATGGCTAGCCTATTTAGGCTTGTAGCTTAATATACGGAGCAGACGGCTTATCTAGCCCGAAACTCTACCCCTAACCCCTTCCTTTATAAAAGAAATTAGTATTATAATGGAAAACCTCGTGCGGCTATAGGTAGACACCGTTCACTAGGCTAATGCTATGCGTAGAGACCAGGCCTTTAAGAAAGATGTATAGCTTGATCCGTAACGGGTCCGCATACTACGCCGCTCCTAAACTACTAATATCGCGCCGCTAATACTAGAAACCTAGGAAGCTAGTAATAAGCCAGCTGGCTTAGGCCCTATATAGCTATAAAGAACAGCAAGGAATATCAGATGCTGTACTAAATATATAGACTGGAAAGATAACTTACGGAAGATAGAATAGGAGCTAAGGAGGGTTGTAAACCCTTAGCCGCAGAATATAGTCCGCGGAACGTCTGTAAAGAAACCTATAGGCCTCCCACTAGTTAATATCTGCTATATTAGCGCCATAGGATTCTACCAGAACTTAATATAGCCTAATACTGTTGCCTTTACAATTAGCTTATATAAAATTAATTGGATTATTAAAGACAAGGAAGCTTTAGCCTGTAACTAACTTAGTAGGGAAAGTAAGCTTATAGATAAGGAGCTAGTAGAACAGAAACTACTCCGCTAATACCAGGAATTTAAGGACATATTCTTTAAGGCAGCATCCGACATACTTCTGCCTCACTAACCGTATAACTATAAGATTGAGATTAAGCTAGATAAAGAAAACACCCTTAGCTATAGCCCCCTCTGCTAGCAATTTACTGACGAACTAAGGGCTATTAAGTAGTACCTTATTAACAACCTTAATAAGGGCTTTATTAAGCCTAGTTAAGTCCTCTTTACTACACCTATTCTCTTTATAAAAAAGCCTAACAGTAGACTCCGTTTCTGTATTAACTACGATAAACTAAATTATATAACCCGTAAAGACTAATATCTGCTGCCCTTACTTAAAGAAATACTAGCCTATATAAGTAAGGCTAAGATCTTTATAAAGCTTGATATCCGCTAGGCCTTTTACTAAATTAGGATGGACCCTAAATCTAAAGATCTTACTACATTTTAGACCCGCTATAGATTATATAAATGCAAAGTACTACCTTTTAGACTGACTAATGGACTGGCTATATACCAACGGTATATAAATAACGTACTCTTTAACTACCTTAATAACTTCTGCACAGCCTACCTAAATAATATTATAATTTACTCTAAGAATAAACTGGAATATAAGGAGTATGTCTATAAAGTCCTATAATGGCTTTATAAAGCTAGTCTTCAGGCTAATATTAGGAAGTTAGAATTTAGTGTTAAGCGCACTAAGTACTTAGGGTTTATTATTAATACGGACGGAATTAAGGTAGACCTGGAAAAAATGGCTGTAATTAATTAGTAGATACCCCCACGGACTATAAAGGGGGTGTAATTATTTTTAGGTTTCTGTAACTTCTATTAACGCTTTATTAAGAACTACAGTAGGATTACCTAGCCTCTTAACCGCCTTACTAGGAAAGACCAGCTATTCTACTTTGACGCTGTATATATGTAGGCCTTTAATAAGCTTAAAAAACAGCTAGTATCGGCCCCCCTACTTGCCCACTTTAACCTAGAATGGCCCTTAATACTAGAAACTGATGCCTTAGATAGTGTGATAGCTAGTGTTTTTTTTCAGAAGTAACTAGATGGAGAATGGCACCCTATTATATACTATTTAAAGACTATAATAGATGCTAAGCTGAACTACTATATCTATAATAAAGAAATGCTGGCTATTATCTCTAGTTTTTAGTACTAGCGTGTATAGCTAGAGGGGACCCCTAAGCCTATTAAGGTAGTTTTAGATTATAAGGCCCTTACGGCCTAGTAGGCACGCTAGGTAGATATCCTATCTTAGTTTAACTTCTTAATTATATATAGACTAGGTACTATAAACTATGCGGATACTCTTATAAGGTGTAAATAGGACCTAGGTAACTAGGCGGCTATAAAGATCTTATTATGGACCTAGATACTACTATAACCAGAGTACCTTAGCCCCTAGATATAAGTAGAACTAAGTATAGACTCCTTAAGTGCTGAGACGTATCCTATTAACCCCTTAGGATTTAACTTTATTAACAAATTGCTATAGGTAAACCGTATAGCCTCTTCCCTATAGGAATACTGTGAAAAGGTAAAGAACGTTACCAGCCTATGGTCCCTTAAAAATGGATTACTTAAGCATTAAGAATGGCTAGTAGTAGCAGAGGAATAGAACCTATGGACTTAGCTTATTGCTGAAGCACATGCCTAGGTCTCTACAGCCTACCCCGGAAAAAATAAGACCTATAGGATTATTGGTGACCGCTACTACTAGCCTAGAATGGTTATAGATATTAACCGCTATATACAGAACTGCAACAACTGCTGTAGGTCTATAATTCCACAAGATAAGACCCTAGAGCTATTAAAGCCACTCCTAATACTAGAACGCCCCTAGCAGTATATCTTTATAGACTTCTACAAGTTATCTACGGACCGTAATAGATATAATATGGTTATAATTTTAGTCAACCGCTTTGGCAAGCGCCCGTTCTTAATCCCCTATTATAAGAATATTAATGCTAAAGAGGCGGCCTGACTGTATATCTACTATGTCTACTAAATTTACAGACCACTAGATACTATTGTATCTAACTATAGGCCGCAGTTTATATTAGCCTTCTGAAATAAGTTTACCTGGATTCTAGGTATTAGGCTAAAGCTCTCTATAGCATACTACCCCCAGACAGATGGTTAGACGGAGATTATAAATTAATACTTGGACTAGAGACTCTAGCCCTTTATTAACTACTTTTAGGACAACTGGGGCAAACTACTACCTATAATAGACTACGCCCAGGTAACCCTACCCTATAACTCTACAGGGTTTGCACCTATTTAGCTAGAAATGGGATACTTACCCTATATAAGCTTTGACTAGGAGAGACCGGAAGGACCACAAACTGTGCGCAAAAAACTATATTATAAGGAAGTATAGTAGTATACTAGACGCTTAGAAGAAGTATAGGCGGTAGCCTATAAGAACCTAGAGAAGGCCCAGAAATTAATGGAATAGTAGGCAAATAAGTATAGGCGTAAGCCCGACTTTACTGTAGGTAATAAGGTCTAGGTTATAACAAAGAACTAGAAGATAGAATGGCCTAGCTATAAGCTAGACTATAAGATGGTAGGACTATATAAGATCCTTAATAAAGAAGGCAACTTATATAAGGTTAAACTCCTAGACTTAATTAAAGTCCACCCTGTTTTTTTACTAGATAAGCTATAGAAAGCTGTAAATAACCCACTACCTAGATAAAAGAATGAGCCTCTACTACTGATTTAAGTTAATAGTGACGATAAATGGGAAGTTAATAAAATACTAGCCTGTAAACTAGTATAAGGAACGCTAAAATACCGTGTTTAATAGAAAGGTTATAATCTAGACCTAACCTAGTACCCTGCCTGGAACTTTATAGGTTGCCCCTAGAAGCTTAAAGAGTTCTATAACTAATACCCTAATAAGCTAGGACCCCTAAAGTATCTAGATAAGTAGATGGAGTGCTAGTATAGCGAAGATAATAAGCTACCTGCTGAGTATATAGATAAGAACACTATGGATATGATATGGATATATAAAGCCTGAGGGCAGGCTTTTTTGGAGGGGGGTAATGTTACGGCGCTGGCATATTGCCGCAGCTGGCACATTGCCGCAGATTGCCGCAAAGTGCTATTACGTAACTAGAGAATTGTACATAACTTTGAGCGGTGCTTCCGTTCTTCCCCTTTTCTTTCTCTAGCTTTGGATCCTTGTTTATAGACAATCCAATTGTACAGGCTTGCGCGACCCTCTTGCTATGCTTGTGCCTTAATTGACTGAGTCGCTAATAAAGTCCTTTATTGAAGAAATCTAAAAAATAATTGGCGTTTATAGGAAAAACCGCTAATACAGCCATTTTTGCTACATAAATCTAAATTTAAGTATCTAAAGTTTTAAGATATTTTAGTAAAACCTCTAAAATCCCTATTATTATAATTATTTTTCTTAATATGGCTTTATTTAATAAAAAAAGTAGTAGCTTAATTGGGGTATAGGAGGAACCTTAGGTTAACAAGAAATAAAGCTTAAGATGCTATAGTTACCGTTTAAAATAAACGGCTTCTTGGGTTTGCTAAGGAATTTATTTAGTCTAGAAGAAGAATATATAAAGAGATTGCAATTTATAAGGAAATGTTAGTATAACTATAAAGAGAGTATATTCTTAATAGAAAAATATAATTAATTTCTTTAGGCAAGATAAAGGAGAATTAGTGCGGTTTCTTAAAGAATCTAATATAAAGGATGTTAATCCTCTAAGAATTTACTTATACTGCGTAAATGACCTTTAAAAATACTAAAAGATGCCTTTACTTTTTAGTTACTTAGAGACCCACTCTTATACTCTTTTAGTTTCTAATAATTTCTCTAATATATCTTAGCTGTATTAAGAAAGAGATTACGCTTTACCTCTTTAAGTAGAGGTTACTATTTAAAGGCAGAATTTATTTAATTTTAACTTAAATATTAAGACTGCTAGAGATTTTACTTTAGTATAGTAAGGTCTTTAGGAGACTTTCTTAGAACTTATACGAAATCTATTTTAGTTTAATATTCAGCACCTTAACTAACCTTAAGTATTAACCTTAATTTTCTAGTTAAATACCCTAAAAATTTCCCTGCTACTTTAAGAAAACTATTACCTATTTAGGGAAATTACTATAAACAGAATACTACTAAAGTTCTTAAATAAGGATATTATATAGCTATACGGAATTATTAGTTATACTAATAATATTTCTTAATTATTTTATAATTGGCACTACTCTTTACTTATAAAAGTGAAAGGTGTTCCAGTTCTATTAAAATATTGGGTTTAATTATACTGTGGCGTAGCAAAAGAGTCTTAGAAAACTTTAAAAAAGGGCTATTTAGAGTAAAAGGTATTAATATATCTAATTTATATTAAAAGTCCTACTTATATTTACTAATTATACTTTATTTTATAGACTATTATATTAATATATAGTATATATTCTAGTAAAACTACTTTTTAGGAGGACTTTTCTACGGTTAATAAGAGCTCTAAGTAGAGTAGGCGTATAAAATGGATGGAAATAGTATTAAAAGCTTGGTTAAAACATTAAATAATTAATACTGAGGATGTTGCAAGGGCAAGAGCTAAATATTAAAGGAAATCGCTAGGTTTTAACGAAGTTTTTATGTATTAAAAAGGTTTAAAGGTAGAGGTATATAAGAGTAATTACTAATTTGCTTGGAAATACTAAGAACTAAAAGGGGAATCTTGGCCTTGGGATAATAATAATCTTAATTAATGTAATAAGATAATAAAACTTTCTTAAAGTTTTATCTTTTTGTTTTTTCTAACAAATTATAAAAGCGTATTTAGAATTTATAATAAGTTTTAGTATCTACTACATTAAAAAAAATTGTGCCTATGGCGTATGCCCGCCTTTAAGATTTTCTTAGATATTTTAGTATATAAGGCTATATTCCTAGTAGCACCCCTTAAAAATAGTTACCTTTACTACACCTAGACCTCTACTAGACGGTTACCGGATAGTTACTAAATAGTTACTTTTTAGTCTTAAAGAAGCTTTAAGCCAAATTTACTAGTAATTATGTGCCTTTGGAAACCTAGCGCTAGGTTCTATTATAATAGTCTATTAAGTACTAGAAAAAGGACCAAATATATATTTCTTTTTTGGAAAATTTATAAAATGCGGCATATTATCTTGTACTTTTAGAGTTAGTTTAACTTTATGCCCTATCTTATATTAAGGCGTACTAGGTATTTCTAGGTACTAACTAAGCCGTATATAGAATTTTGCTAACTTTTCCGAGAAAGGGGCTTATCTTTAGTGGTAACGTTAAGATTTAGCCTAGGCGCGCATGGCCTGGGTGGTCTAAGCCCACTTGGATATCGAACTGTTACTTTTCCGGTTTAAAGGTTTACTTCTTAAACTTAAGTAAGAGGAGGCTAAAAAGGATTTATCTTAATTAGGGAGAAAAATAACTCTAAATACCTTAGTAGTTAATCCTCTTAGGATCCCCTTAGATGACTTATTCTTTAGTAATCCTTTTTTATTAATATTACTTAATCTAATTTCTGTTTTTTAGGTTATCTAGTAGTTTCTAGATAGTTTTATTATAGCCTATCCACTTAACCTTATACTATATTTTATTATTAAATATTACTTTAAGGGTATAACTAACCCACTAGACGAACTTGTGGAGCTCTTGCTGTACCTGGCCTAAAAGACCAAAACTAACTAAAAGATCACTAAAAAAACACCTAGAGAATCCCCCTAAGATATATGCATTGTAGGGGAGGCACATATTAAACAACAGTGGTTTACACTCGTGTGTAACCGCCAGAACTATGCCTAGCAATAGCCCTCTATAATAAAGATAGGTAAATACTACACTATAAAGCGGAAATACCTCTATTAAGAAGGTATCTAATAAAATATAAAGCCTATTAAACGCGTCTAGTATCCAGAATTGTGGGGGAGTAACTGTTAGCTATAATAAACTAATATAGCTAGCAGAATAGCTCCGCCAGTCCAGTGAACCTTAGGCGCCCCTTTAGTAAACTCTTAATTAAATCCTCTAATGGCTAAACAAAATTAAAAATAAATAAAAACCCCCCTTACTAGCGAACCGCACCTAGGCCGCTGTAGCTGCGCTTCTATAGTATAAAGAATCCACCCCCCTTAAGACAATAACTGGGTATATAATTATAATATAACTAAACATAGAAGAAGCAGAGGGGCTTAGGGGATAATTAGAAATAGAAGTTCTTATAGAAATCCGCAAAGAGGTCCACAACGCTGTTATAGTCCGACACCTTAGGAGCGGAGATATTAGAGTTACCCTAAAGGACTAATAGTTAAAGGAACAAGCCGTAAGGGCAGGGGATAGGCTAGAAAAATATATTAGTATAAAAGTACTCCGTAAGGATTACCTAGTTAAAGTCCTAATAGTTCCTATAAGCCTTAGGGTAGAAAAGGGACGCTAGGCGGATAATATAGCAATTATATAGGAGATAGTAAGACAAACAGAACGCCCCATACCAGGTTTTAAAATTACCTAAATCTAATAGCTTTAACAGGAAAATGTAAATTAAGTAAATAATAAAAATAATAAGAGGATATAAGGGTTGTTAGAGACCTGCTAGGGAGACGCTAGTTAAACGCATGGCTCCCTTATTATTAGCACACTTATACCAGAAATATAAAAACTCCTTATTTAAAAAGGAATAATTATAAATGGCCTTATATATAATATAAGGCTCTATAACTACAGACTACGCCTAGAATAATACTATTGCTGTGCATAATAGGGATATACCTAATCCACATATGCAGTATAGGTGTGCTGCGGCCACTATACAGGCCCCTATAATATAAGACATTGCTTAAATTAAGACTAAACAAAATGCGTAAACTGCTACTAAAGCATATATAAGGCGTAGGAGAGAGAAGACTGTATTAAATATAGGAGACGGAAGGTAAGGGCCTAATAGCTGCGGGAATAACTGCACACTAGGTTATACAAATAGAAATAATAGGCAATAAGCTAGGGGGACGCAGGTGCCTTTCTAGCGTTTCCTACCTTTAATACTAGGGGGCTAGGCCAGCTATCCCAAGCCTTAACGGGTCAGAAGCGACGCCGCGCAATATTACCAGACTAAATAGGGATATAAGGGTCACAGGGGACACAAGGGAGAGGACGCCCTATAGGAAGACCCCCATAGACAGCTATAGTAAGCTTAAAACCAGGACAATTAAGAATTAGACTTAACACGGCAAATATAATATTCGCAGCCAACCTATAAAGGGTATATAGCCGACTAGTAAGATTAGGGGAAGAACCGGAGACAATAATAGATTTAGATATAGAAGTAGGCCTTTTATTAATATTCAATATCAATATAAGACCGTATTGAAATTAATATTAAAACCAAATTTTATAATGAAATTTTACTAAATATTGAATCCAAATTACTTATATAAAGTCTCGGTATAGTAATATAGTTATAGTCAAGCTCCGTACTACTCTAGGCCTTAGTAGAACTCTAAAATACAGCTGCCCTCTTACCCCTACTCTTACCACTATCGCCAACTTCACGATCCTTAGCTTAGTGTAGTTAGCAGTAGCTTCTTAGGCTCTCCTTCCTAATTTGCCAAGACGTTAAAAGCGTCTTCTATTACGCCTATTGCTATAAGCCCTCCCCTAGCCATAATATTACTGAGTAACCAACTCTTTAAGCACTCTGTACGCTTAATATTTATACTTCCAAGTAACATACGGTCCCATAAGACTGTTCGCTATACACCTAAAAATACTCGCTCGGCCTCTACTAACATAGATAGAATAGATAATATATCAATAGCTATCTAAGAGAGTCGTAGGTAGTTAGCTTGGTAAGTTAAATTAAGCCACCAGTTAAGAGCCGTGCCTTATATTAAGGTGGGCTTTCCTTTAATAAATTCTTTATACTCTTTCTTAACACTATCAGTAACGTCAAGCATTCGCATATAGAGTTCGGTTTCGGAAGGCTTAGTAAATTCAGTAGATTTGGAAGCCGTAGAGCTGGTTAAGTATTCCATATAGTGGTCCTCCCAAAGCTTCCTCACTGCAGTAAATAATTGCTTATGCCACTTCTTATTCCAGTGCCTCTTAATATAAGTCTTTTAATATAAGGGGTGAAGTAGGATTAAGGCCGCGTACGCAGAGGTGTTGTTAATAAGCTTGTAGTATTTGTCAAAGGTATACCAGCTAGTAATAATAGCAGAGAGAAGGCGTTAATTTGGGCGATATTGATCCTAAATATTGCCAATTAGCAGAGCCTCAATAGCCTCCAAAAAGCTTACCTTTAAACGCTCGAAGTGTTTAATAAGAATATCCATAGTATATAGCGTTTAATCAATTAATAAAAAGTCGCTTTGGTTCATTATTGTAACCTCATAGAACGGCTTTAAGAAGGCATGCGTGTCGTTAATAATCTGCCAATCTTTAGGTAAGAGGTAGTCATTTTTTACTTCCCTATACCAGTTCCAAGAGTACATATTAATTGCCGTTTAAACTTTCTTATCCTTAATAACCTTAAGTACGGTAAACCATGAGTTCCACTAAGTATTATTATCTAAAGGAACTAATCGCCCGGCTAAGGCTTTGAACTTATTATAGCGAGCTTCCAACACCCAAATATATATAATAAGGTTGTGAACTTTATTAAGCGTACCAATCTCCCTCTAGCCTACAGCCTTTACTTCCTTTATCTTTTATGCAAGCTTCTTATTAATTATTAAATTCTTATTAAGTAAAACTTGCCAAACGGCTTCATTAATTACGTCTTTATCTTTAAGGTAGAGGAAGGCTTAAAGGGCAATATTGATAATATGGCCACTATATTAAATTCAGTGGTAAACTGGGTCCCAGTAGGGGAGTCCTCTTGCCTTAAGGCCCGCAGATATATAGCGACACATCTTATTGTTCGCGCCGTAATTATTGCCGTAAATATAGCCAATTCTACCTAGAATTCCATAGCTCTTAGTAACTTGAAGAAAGGTGTTGGCTTGGTCTTCGCCACTATATAAGGGGAGCTCTGGTAGAGCAAGTAGAGCCTTCCATAACTGCCTTATTTCCGCGTCAATAAAATAGGCGACAATCACTTAGAGGGAGTGGTGATTTGGTAATGTCCACATATTAATTAAGAAGTGGATTTTTAAGAGAGAGCCTTAAAGCTTTTCTTTTAGGATCTTGCGATATACTAAGTACAATTGCTTAGTTAGCTTTGGTATAGTTCCTACCGCATTAATTACAACTTCCTTAGTAGTATAATTGACTGTTATAAGTAACGCGTGTAGCTCTGGCCAGGTAGCCGCATTATATAGTAGATTGTGTACAGCAATTAGTTATACAAGAGCTTTATTAAAGGCCTCACAATTAATGGTGCCTTAAAGGATCTGCTCTTTTTAAGCTTCGCGTTTAAGCTATTTAGAGCCTTCCAATTTGCTTAGTATATTCGTAAGGCGTTCCTGCCGTAGTCGCTTTGCTTTAACCTCTCCAGCTTAAATCTCTATACTATGCTTTTTGTTAAGGTGGGCGCGAACAGATATTAAAGAGGCAGAGTCCCATTCGCATATTAAGTAGTACCAGATTCGATTCTTACCATCGCAGGTAGCTTTATAAGGAAGAGAATCGCGGGCAAATTGCCAGGTAGAAGTAGCAGTAAGTCTTTGTCTTTTACAAGGTAATTAAGAGGAAGTTATACCTGGTGTACTTAGTACAAAGTTATTTAACGCGTCGCTATTGCCAGAGTAGGTAAACTGATCTAAATCAAGCTCCAAAATAGCAGAGGTAGATATATTATCATTGTCTGTTATATTGGTAGATAAGGAAGGTATGGCGTTAGTTAAAGATAAGGTAGTTAAAGATTGGGTGTATATAGGGCGCGTAAAAACTAACAATGTGGTATGCAATATTCTGTAAACCAACGTTCAATATTCGTGCATTTTAATTTTGTATAAGTTTACCTAATAAATTTAAAATACGCACGTATCGCTTAGGGGCCAGAGTCATCTACCGAGGCATCTATATAAATTTTTATTACCTTAACCCCAAAAATTGTCAATATTTAATAACTTTCAGTATTAAATATATCGTATTGATATTGCATATTAACCGTTAATATTCAATATTCAATAATTGTTAATCAATACTAAATATGGATAAAAGCACTGCATAAAAGCGCTAGTAGGAACACAAGATATAGGAATGGAAAGCTCTATATAAAATAAGTAGCAACTAGGGTGTAAACACAAGAGACAAAGGTTCTAAAAATCCTAGAGAAAGTGGAAATAGAAGAAGCGAGGAACAAAGAAGAGATAAAGGACCCTTGCTAGGGGTCCGCCACCTATCCATTATATAGTATAACTGCGGCAATATAAACTACCGTCTTGTAAGGCCCCTACTAGACAGTCTAGACCTAGAGAAACACTATATCCTTGCTATATAAGAGCCGTATTATAATACCTATATATAATTAACATACTGCCCCCAAGGATTCCAGCTCCTATATAAACCAAAAGCAGCTATACGCGTATACTTTATAATTAGCAAGGCTATTAGCCTGTCCTTATAGTTATAGCAGGCAGTTAACCTAGATATTATAGTTATAACAATCTAGATATATAGGGGTCTGGTATAAATTATTAATATATATAACCCTAGGGTTAAAGGGATCCCATAAATAGAGAATATTATATTAGTAATAAGCTTACTAGAAACTAAAGGCACGGAGTCTATTCTATTAGGAGATATAAACCTCTACCGCCTGTAGTAGGGGGGTGTCTATATTACTGCTAAATAATAGGTAGAGTGCCTACTAAGAGCTATAGATATCTGGGGCTTTAAACTGGCTACCCCCCTAGGAGTAGTTATATGGCAATAAGGCACTGCCAGAAGTATAATTAACCTTATATTTATAGACAAAGGCCTATACTAGAGACTTAAAAGGTGCAACCCTAAAGAAGAATAGGCACTTGCCTTAGACTATATCCCCATCTAGATATAGCTAGACCTGGATATTAAGGTGCAACTAAATAGTAAAAGATACGCAATAAGGAAGCTTAAGATAGATAGCTTCCTTAATATAGTTAAATAACAACTTTAAGACCTAAAAGAAATTCACCTAATACCAAACGAGCGAGGCTTATTAGCTACCCCTAAGAAAATTAACTAAAAACTAGAAAGGATCTAGGCAGTAATTAAAAATAGGCTAGAAGAGCACTGCCCGGTCTTAAAACTAGGCCCCTATATATAACACGCGTAGTCCGTATAATGCGCGGTTTTTATTACCAGTTAATAATAAGTAAGAAGGAAATATATAAGTAGCTATAACCCTAAAGATAAGAGATAATATAAAGATATAAGAAACCAGTTAAAGAATACCCTAAAAAAAGAGGCAAGGAATAACTGGAGATGGTTTATAAATAAGTATACTTTTAACCTAAGCCTCCCCTATAATAAGGGCCTTTAGGCTATAGTAAAATAGGTAAAGAAAAAGGTAGGGCGCCTAGTAGAAGACCTATACCTACTACCCCTATAAAGAGTAGGAGAGTTATAGGCCACTAATAACAACAACAAAAAGGTAAAGATCCTTAGAGAAAGGTTCTTCCCCTAACTAGCTCTAGTAAACCTTAGTAATATTATAGGTAAAACACTAGTAACTTGCCTGCGGGTTAACAGCAATATAATAATAGAGGAAATGGCCAGAACTATTAGCCGCCTTTTAAATAATATAGCACTAGGACTAGATAGGATACTAAATAAGGCCTTAAAGACCTGTGGACCACTTATAGCACCTTAGCTTGTAGATATAGCTAGAGCATACTTTATAATAGGCTACTACCGCAACTTAGAAGGTCTATAATAACGGTTATCCTATAAAAAGAAGGCAAAGTAGACTACTTAATCCCAGGAAGCTACCGCCCTATTACCTTAAAAAATACCCTTAGCAAGATCTTAGAAAAGGTAACAACAAACCATATAGCAGATACGGCTAAGGAATACGCCCTACTACTATAAAGTTAAATAGGGGTAAGAAAGAACCGCTTAACACTATTAGCACTTATATTACTCGCCGCCACCATTAAATCTGCATGGGTGATGCGAAGGGACTTTATAGTATTAATGCTTAGCCTAAATATTAGTAGTGCCTACAATAATATACCCTATAAGCGCCTCCTATATATCCTTAGGGCAAAGGGCTTTCTAGAATAGATTATATAATTTATTTAAGGGTTTATAGGCCAGAAAAAAATATTACTAGTCTTTAGTGGATACTAGAGCCCCCCTATTGCAGTTACAACAGAAATACTATAAGGATTACCCCTCTTACCTATACTCTTCCTTTTCTTTATAAGTAACCTACTTAAGTCCTTTAAGGAAGGGGCGACCTAGGGGATAGGCTTTATTAATAATATAAACCTAATTATATATAGGCCAATAACCGTAGAAAACTATAGAATACTAAAGAAAGCCTATAATATCTGTATAGAATGGGCAAGACAATATAGAGTCCAATTCTTACCAGAAAAATACTAGCTAATCCATTTTATAAGAAAACGTAACTAACCTATAGATCTCTAGTATATAATCTATATCTAAGGCTTTAGGGGCCAACCAGTTTAAGGCCTAAGGGTATTAGGAGTATAGGTAGATAGTAAGCTCTAGTGGAGCGTATATGCGTTATAAGTAGCCTATAAGGGCTAAGCGCAGTATATCACAATATCTAGAATTGTTAATTCTATATAGGGTCTATACTTTTAGAGGTTACGCCTACTATATACAGTAGTTATCCAGCCAACCATAACGTATAGATCCAGTATTTGGGCTATAGGAGAAACTAAGAAAGGCCCCCCTAAATTACTCCTTAAACCACTTTAAAAGGTCTAAACAGCCTACCTCTAAAGTATAATAGGCGGGTATAAGTAAATAGCTACAGCACTGCTTAAGAAGGAAGCTAATATCCCCCCCCTATAATTATATATTGAAGCCGCTATAATACAAAGGGTATAAAAGGAGCGCAACTTTAGTGTTATAAAGTATATTAAGTCACGCCTAAATAAACTATAGAGGGACCCTAGGGTGCCCTATAGAAGAGCCAACCAATAACCCTAAAGTAGGGAAGATATATTAGAGAAACAGGTAGAAAAAGTAAAAGAAGAATAGTACCGTATTAAGGCCTAGGCCTATATAGAGGAGGAAGGGAGACGCGTAAGAGACTAGTAAAGATAATAGTAAGAGAGAGAAAGGAGCTAAAGTAGAGCACGAAAGAGTATTAGGAAACCATCTACCGTAATATAACACTAGTTGGACTAATACTAGAAAGGTATATAGGAGTTAAAGATATAGAGGCTGTCTTAGGTAAAAGGAACCTAGGCCGTAGCATAGTTAACGCCATAGGGGGTAAATACCTAAGGGCTCTAAAAAGGCCTAATAAAGGCAGAAAATATAATAGCAATACTCCTAAGAATAGGAATAATAGGACTAAAAGATTGGCTCTACTAGGTAGGTGTCCTAGTAAGTAGCCTAAGATGCAAATATAGCTGGCTAAGATAGACACCAAAATATGTAATACTATTATGCCCCTTACGCACCAACTAAGAAGTAATACTCTTAGTAGCTGGCATAGAGAACTATAATATACTACTCTTAATATAAAAAGGTCTTAAGGCGGTTACCTAGTGGCTTATTAGCCAAAATGTACTAGACCAGTTCTGGGTTAT
>Ga0307507_10000896_pt1 | contig 66135 bp, 13 predicted proteins | sample 7_EM_MG_FD_207223 | JGI IMG/M metagenome (GOLD analysis project Ga0307507, IMG submission 207223) | Populus trichocarpa ectomycorrhiza microbial communities from riparian zone in the Pacific Northwest, United States - 7_EM | ecosystem: Host-associated > Plants > Roots > Unclassified | place... | reverse complement strand
TTAAATTATTAAAATTTATTATTAAGTGGTTGTTAAGATATTAAAGTGTGATTTTTCCATTTTTTGGTGTGTTTTTGAAGTGATTAGCTCACCCGTTTGACCAGCTCACCCGTGAAATACGTTACTTTTAATACTTAAAAAGATTTTAGTATTATAGTAATAGCTTATTAAAAAGAAAAGAGACTAAAGTCTTAAAGAGAATTTAAAAGCTTAAGTAGAAAGAAATAAGGCTAAAAAAGTATTAAAAAAAACTTAGGAAGAAATAATAAAGGGAATACAGTAGAAACTTAATAGCGCGATACTCTTTTAGGCGATAAACTCAATTAGCCGATACTAGTACCTTGGCAAAATTCCCCCACAGCAAAATTCTTCACTTACGCCAATATACGATATATTGGCTCTCCTACCTTAAATATTATGCTATTAAATATGCCTCTAAAAGCTGTTTCTAAGGCAGAAAGGCAGGCTATATATACTTATTACTTCTCTTAGAAGCCACCACTAAAGCAGAAAGAAGTCATTACCTAGTTTAAGCAGAAATACAAGCGTAAACTTAGCTAGGCCACTATCTTTAACTCGCTAAAGGATCGTTATAAGCATCTTAACACTGTACTAGCTACTAGCTCTATAAGCTTTTACCATTACTCTGGAAAATAAGAGCTGCTTAAGCAGATACTTTTCTTATAGTAGCAGTAGCTTAAGGCTTGTAGCCAGCTCGTCTCTAATAAAATTCTATAGATAAAGGCGAAGGACCTATAGCTTCTTTTTTCTAAATACGCTAGCAAACTAATGCCTAACTTTTTACCTAGATGGCTAGGCAAATTTAAGAAGCGCTTTAACTTAAAGCAATACGTTTAGTATAGTAAGATTGCCTCCGTCCCTATTACTATTTACACTAAAATAGATCTTTTACATTAGATGTGCCTACTTTATCTTACGCCTTATATATATAATATAGACGAAACTAGCTGTTAGCAACTTAGTTAACCAAGGCATAAGTATAGCAGAAAGGACGCATGCAAGCCTATATAATTGGATTGTCTATAAACAAGGATCTAAAGCTAGAGAAAGGAAAGGAGAAGAATAGTAGTGCCGCTTAAGGTTTTATGCGGCCCTTAAGTTATAACTGCAACTATCTAAAATTATTAGTAACTATTTATAACTATCTACAACTATCTACAACTATCTGCTATAATCCACCGTTTTCTACTAGCGCTATAATATTACCCCCCTCTCTAAAAAAGCCTGCCCCTAGGCTTTATATATCTATATTACGTCTATAGGGTATTCTTATCTTTATACTTAATAGGCAGCTTATTATCTTTACTATACTAGTACTTTATCTACTTATTAAGGTACTTTAGGGGTCTGTGCTTATTAGGGTATTAGTTATAAAACCTTTTAAGTTTATAGGGGCTACCTATAAAGTTCTATATAGGGTACTAAGTAGGATTTAGGTTATACCCTTTCTAACTAATATAATACTTTAGCGTTCCCCTTATAAGTTTATAGGCTAGTATTTCTTTAATTTCCTGTATAATTACAGCACCTGTTGTACCAAACGCGTGCTTACGCGTTCGGTACACCAGGTACGCGTTTACGCGTTCAGTGCACCAACCACTCGCTTACGCGTCTGGTGCACTTATGAAGCACTGACTAATCAGGGGGGAGGTGCATTAGTATATAGACCACGTAGTCTGCTTTATATAATTAACAGTCACCATCCAAACAAGTATACGATACTACATGTATTTCGTGCCCGTGGATACGACTCACTCGTGCTATTAAGTTAGTACGAACACTGATTAGTAAGCGCGCACAGATTAGCAATCACTTGATACCTCCCCCCGAGCGATATACACGACAGCGACTACCCGTTCAGACTCCTAGTACGACCTGCTGGAAGGTCGGAAGTTGGGGATTACGGACTTATCTCCAACTCTGTATACTTATTTAAGTTTTAGTACAGTTTACCAGAAGTTATAGACGCGAATACAGACCTATACAGAACCCCTATCCTTAACCCCCTCGAACCTTAAACCTCTTTAGACCTTTTGCGGAAACCCCTTACCCTCCTACGAACCCTTACGGCCCGTAAACCGATTTTACGGACCCCTACAAGAACTCTTCCGCCCGCTACGCACTATACTATACAGTATGGCAGATATCAGCAAGCAAGTCAGCGAAGGTCAAAAGAAGTGGAGATAAGGAGTTAACGTTACGTCTATAAACAACGTTAACAACTATATTAGTTTTAAAATCCTTGAATACAAACACTTTAAGCTTATAAATGACGACCTGTAGGAGCAATACTAGGAAGACTTTGCGGACTTTACGGAAGCTATTTTTAAAGCCTGCAACCCCACTACTATCCGCAAACTACGAACCCATTTACGTAACCAAGGTGTATGGGTTAAAAGGAATAAACGAGTTACTATTACACAGTCCTTATACAACACTATACACAAAAAGGACCAAACGGAATGGACTAAAGAGGAAATCCTAGACTAGTTCTAAGAAACTAAGGAACTCTTTGCTTCTTCCAAACTTAATATAATCGCTGGCCTTATACCTGACCCTTTTAACTAAATTCGTCCTACAAACCTAAGCAGTTTTAGAATTAATCTTACGGGCCAAAGTATACCTAGTACTTAAGTTACGGACCGCAATACCCCCGTAACCCAAATTACGGAACGCAACACCCTTATAAACTAAAACACGGACCAAACCCCTTCTGTTATTTAAGTCATAGATCCGCAAACCATCCAAGTAAAGACCTATGGCAAGGAACTGGCTAACCTAGCCAAGCTCTACACCGACAAATCCAAGTACAGCGGTAAAAACAACAACTTTAACTTTAAACTGACTATCTTTACGGACCTCTGCCAGAAGGCTAACATTCCTAAATAAGAGTTCAGCCAAGCCTACTCTACTATGCTGCGCGGCCTAGCACTTAACCACTACTACACCAACCTCAAGAGCAACCCCCTTGGTGTCCCCTTTGATAAGCTATGCGAAGCTACCCGCAACTACTTTAAAGGACCAGAATATAGGCGTAATATCCTTACCTAATGGAATGCGACTAAGCTACGGACCGTAATCAACAAGAACACTAAAAAATCAACTACAGAGTGTCTGCAAATCCTTATTAAAGACCTCTGGCACCTACAGCACGGCCTTAATACTAAGCTTCGAACAGACGACTTCCTGCACAATAAACTTATTACGGCTTGCCAGGAAGTAGAGCCCTGTAAGTACGCCTATTACAAGCCTGCAGATACTTTAGCTGGCCTTATTAATAACCTACGCTCCTCTATTATAACGTACGAAGTCTTAAACCCACCAGGCAGTACTTAAGCCTTTACCACGGATATTCAATATCCGCAGATAGACTTAGACGTCTACTTTACGGACCGCCGTTACCGCTAGCAGCACCTATACCGACCAAGTCCTACCCGTAACCCCCGCAGTAACTCCCGTACAAAAGCATACCCCCGCAGACAAACAAGCCAGAAATGCTTTATATATGGTAAGGAAGAATATTGGTCTATAAGGTATACCTAGGAAGAACGTAATAGGTCTAAGAAGAGATTTAATAAACAGATTAGCCAGTTTATCTTAGAATACGAAGGAGAGGAAGAAGAGGAGCCCCCTAATAAGTTAATAGAAGCCCTTATAATTGACTTTAACCTAGACAACCAGGAATAGGAGACCTTAGAGACGTTCCTAACTACTTTTGGACCTTTTACGGACAGCTAAGCCTTTAATATTACGACCGTATTAGCCGACCGTTCCTTTATACACTCAGTTGCGTCCAAAAACCATTCCGCAAGCACCCCTGTTATAGACGTTATAGATCACGAGCAGGACCCATTTGCATATATTACCACAGAACGCTATACCCCCAAGGAATTCTACGGTGTTATAATTAATATAGGCGCCTCCAAGAAGTCTACTGTAGGTTACGGACAATACCTTGCATATAGGACCACCGCAAATAATAATACGGACATTGACACTATGTAAACTAGAGCCGTAAACGTCCAATTTAGCATTAGCTTAACTACATTAATTAGATTAGTTGTAGTTAAGACCCTAATTGGCCTAGTTAACTTCCACATAGTAAAAGCAGACACCCCTTTCTTACTTTGCCTTACGGACATGGACAGGTTATAGGTTTACTATAACAATATTACGGACACCTTAATCGGCCCCATAACTGCCCTAGGAAGCAAGCATATTACCCTACTAATTACACAACGATTTGGACACCCGTTCCTTATATAGGGAGAGACTTTACGGACCTACATTTAGGAATCTTTTAACTATAACCCATGCTACCTTACCAGTATGGAGATCTACCGTTTGCATCGTCGTTTTGGCCACCCGTCAGCTGAAAAGCTATATAGAGTCCTTAAACGCTCTGGACATGACGACGTTAATAGGAAGGCAGTTAATTACCTAACTAAATACTACTCCTACTGCTAGAAATACGGACGTTCCCTAGGCCAATTTAAGTTCACCCTTTATAAGGATCTTAACTTCAACCATTTAGTGTACGTAGACATTATGTACATTAACGGCAGCCTAGTATTACACATAATTAACAAGGCAACCCGCTATTAAGCCGCCTGTTGGTTGTAAAATATATCCGCAAAGCACACTTGGGATATTTTACGGACCTGCTAGATTGATACATACGTTAGACCTCCTAAGTATATCACCTATAACGCTAGTAGGAACTTTATTAGCAAGGAATTCCAGCAGTATGCTACGGCTATGGCTATATCAACAAAAGCCGTTCTAGTTGAGACGCATTAGTCTGTTAGGCTTGTTAAGCGAGCTTACCCAGCCCTACGGAGAGCTTACCAGATTATTATAGACGAGTGCAAGGATATCTAAAAGAAACTGGCTCTACAGATAGCCGTAAAAGCCGTTAACAACACTGCTGGCCTAAATAGACTAGTACCTACCCTCTTAGTCTACGGAGCCTACCTAAGGATAAGTAACCTAAATCCTCCTACCCCATCCATTACGGAACGAGCAGCTGCAATACGGAAGGCAATAGCCAAGATAGTTAAGCTACGGGCCAAACAAGCTGTTAATAACGCCCTATACTACTATAACGGACCCAACACGACCCCAGTACACGACCTCCCGCTTAACTCTAAAGTCCTTGTATGGCGTAAAAGCGGTAAGTGGACCAGACCCTACTGTTTACTAGCTGTAGAAAATAAGACGTGCTGTATATAACTTCCTAGCGGCCCGACCAGCTTTAAGAGCACGTCCGTAAAACCCTACTTTTGGCCTAAAGACACCTATAACGTCAAGCCAGACGAACTAGAAGCAACTGCCAAGCTAGACAAACTAGAGGTAACTACTAAACCAAACAAACTAGAAGCGACCGCTAAACCAGACGAGCTAGAAGCACCCTTACCTACCCTAGAAGTCCTCCGGAAACCCACTAAACCCGCTATACCTACCGTAAAGCGCGGTTAAGGACGCCCCCAAAAGCACCCTATAACTAAAAATACCATAACGGAGACTCACCTAACCTCTATAGGAATATCCGCAAGGTAATCTCCGCCTGCGGATATATTAGTTCTAGTATAGGAAACCCCCTTTACAGACTCACAACGTAAAGAGATTAACGGACTACTTAAAAAGGGCGTCTTTGCAGTTATAATGAAGAAAGACGTTCCGCAAGGCGTCTGTATATTTAACTTACGCTTTATTAATAAAATTAAGCACCTAGGTACTGATAAAGCTTTTAAAAAATTAAGGCTTGTTATATAAGCCTACAACAACTAAGGGAAGGGCTTAGTCCTTACGCAATTGCCTACAATTTAATAAGTCAGCTAACGGATTATACTTGCACTTACGCCTAGACTACAGCAAAGCAAACCCGTAGCTCTTTACCTACGGGATATCTCGCAAGCCTATATGCAGTCTAATACCTACCTAAGTAGGGACATCTTTATACGGCCACCCCCCGAGCTTAACCTACAACTAGGAACAATCCTATGGGTTATAAAACCTCTATACGGAGTACTAGAAGCCGGAAACCATTGGTTTAAGATATACCACTAGCACCACGTTAGTAAACTTAAAATGAAACAGTCGACCTACAACCCCTGCCTCCTATACAGCCTATTAAACGGCCTTAGTATTGTTGGACTCTAAACAGACGATACCCTATTCCTAGCAGACCAGACCTTTGCGGACGCTGAAGAAACTGAACTATAAAAGGCCAAGTTCTTAGTAAAGCCGTAAAAGTAGTTAACTAAGCAGAATCCAATTAAGTTTAATAGAGGCCTAATTATATAAAAGGGCAACCTAATTAAGCTAACTTAGGAACGCCAAGCCTAAAACCTAAAGCCTGTTATAGTAAAGCCTACGGACCTTACCAGTTCCCGCGGAGAGACCCATAAGACCATAAATACAAAGGACTAATACGCTGCACAGCGTGCAAGAGGCGCCTATATAGCCATAGTCTGCCAACCCAAATCTGCCTATAACTTGTCCTTTGCGGCCCAGGCAGTAGATCCACAAGAAGAAAATATTAAGCAGCTTAATAAGCGCATTTAATAGCAAATTGACAACGCAATAAGAGGACTTACTTTTGTACCACTAGACCTAAATTCCCTTAGTATAATAGCATTTATGGACGCCTCCTTTGCTAATAACAAAGACCTATTATTATAAATCGGCTTTGTAATTGTACTTACGGACCGCAATTAGGACGTAAATATACTGCACTAGTCTTTAATTAAGTGCAAATAAGTAACCCGCAGTGTACTAGCTTCTGAGCTATATGCACTAGCCCATGGCTTTAATATAGCAGCCGCAATTAAATTAACGGTCTAGAAGATTCTATAACTAGAGCAGTTACCCCTAGTTCTATATACCGATTTAAAGTCCCTCTACAACTACCTAGTCAAACTAGGTATAACATAAGAGAAGAGGCTTATGGTTAACCTTATATGCTTACATTAGGCCTATAAACGGCGCGAGATTACGGAGGTTAAATGGATTAGCAGCGGAGACAACCCAACAGACGCTATAACTAAGGCAAAGCCATGTCAAGCTCTTAAAACCCTAATTAATACAAATAGGCTTAACCTAAAAGTCACAGAATGGGTAGAACGGGACTAACGGAGCACCTACGGTACGTCTACGGCCTGTTGGAAGGCCGTACGGCTCGTTATACGGTACAGGTGGAAAACGGTAGAAAGCTATGGTGGAACTTAGTGGACTCACGTAACCCGCCGAATTTTACAGGGTAGTTGAATTGACCAATCACGATTTTCCATCCCCGGGATAGAAAATCACCATTAGCTCGCTTAGCACTAGCGCCTTGGCGGCCCTTACGATCCGACTTATGGCTCGTCTACTACCCGTTAAAAGGCCGTACGGTTCATTCTACGGACCGTAAGCAGAACTTACGGCCAGCTTAGGGCACCGTTTGGAAGGCAGCCTAGACGGCACCTCGGGAGATTTCCTATGTATTTTCTTTTGTGTTTTATGGTTCTATTAAAGCAATTACAGAGGCTGTACACAAGTGGTTTCATTTTTCAAGTACCGCTAGTATATAATTACAGCACCTGTTGTACCAAACGCGTGCTTACACGTTCGGTACACCAGGTACGCGTTTACGCGTTCAGTGCACTAACCACTCGCTTACGCGTCTGGTGCACTTATGAAGCACTGACTAATCAGGGGGGAGGTGCATTAGTATATAGACCACGTAGTCTGCTTTATACAATTAACAGTCACCATCCAAACAAGCATACGATACTACATGTATTTCGTGCCCGTGGATACGACTCACTCGTGCTATTAAGTTAGTACGAACATTTCCTATTTATTATTACTATTAACTTAAATTAGTAGGGGTGGTTTATTCTTTTATTTAGGCAATAAGTTATTTATAGCTTTTTATAGCTTATCTAGTAAAAACTTAGGGTAGACCTTAATTAAATCTAGGAGCTTTACTTTATATAAGTTGCTTTTCTTTTTAAGGACCTTATATAGTCATACTATCTAATAGTCTAGCTTACGGCTAGGCCGTTCTATCTTTTAGTTCTTTATTATAACCTAAACTTTATCGCCTATAGTAAAGTCGGGCTTACGCCTATATTTATTTACCTACTATTCTATTAATTTTTAGGCCTTTTTTTTTAGGTTTATATAGGCTACTTTCTAGGGTTTTTTAAGCGTTTTATGTAATGTTGTACTTCCTTATAAGATATTTTTCATATATAGTCTATAGCCCTTCTAGTCTTTTTCAGTTAAAGCTTATATAGGGTAAATACCCCATTTCTAGCTAAATAGGTATAAATCCTATAGAGTTATAGGGTAGGGTAGCCTGGACGTAGTCTATTAGAGGTAGCAGTTTGGCCTAATTATCCTAAAAGTAGTTAATAAAGGGTTAGAGTCTCTAGTCTAAATACCAGTTTATAATCTCTATCTAGATGTCTGTTTGGGGGTAGTATGCTATAAAAAGCTTTAGCTTAATACCTAGGATCTAGGTAAACTTATTTTAAAAAGCTAATATAAACTATAGCCTATAATTGGATATAATAGTATCTAGTGGTCTATAAATTTAGTAGATGTAGTAGATATATAGTTAGGCCGCCTCATTAGTATTAATATTCTTATAATAAGGGATTAAAAACAGGCGCTTACTAAAGCGGTCAACTATAACTATAGCTATATTATATCCGTTACGGTCTATAGATAGCTTATAGAAATATATAAAGATATACTACTAGGGGCGCTCGGGTATTAGGAGTAGTTTTAATAGTCCTAGGGTTTTATTTTATAGAATTATAGACCAATAGTAGTTGTTATAGTTTTATATATAATAATTAATATCTATAATTATTCTAGGCTAATAGTAACGGTTGCCAATAATCTTATAAGTCTTATTTTTTCCTAGGTGGGCCGTAGAGACTTAAGTATATACTTTAGCAATAATCTAAGTCTATAAGTTCTATTCCTCTACCACCGCTAGCCGTTTATAGTACTTAAAAAGTCCGTTTTTAAGGGACTATAGGCTTATAGTGTCCTTTATCTTTTTATAGTACTCCTATAGAGAAGGGGCTGTATAGTTTACCTATAGCAGTTTATTAATAAGGTTAAGTTCTATAAAGTTAATAGGATATATCTTAGCATCTAAAGAGTCTATATTTAGCTCTGCCTATATTTAAGGGTTAAGATACTCTGGTTATAATAATATCTAGGTCTATAATAAGATCTTTACAGCTATTTAGTTATTTAGGTCCTATCTACGCCTTATAAGGGCATCTGTATAATTTATAGCGCCTAGCTAGTATATAATTAGGAAGTTAAACTAGGATAGGATATCCGCCTAGTATGCCTACTAGGCCGTAATGGCCTTTATTATTATAAAATATTTTAAGGCCTTATAATTAGAGACTACCTAGATAGGCTTAGGGGTCCCTTCTAGCTATATACGCCAGTGCTAAAAGCTAGAGATAATAGCTAGTATTTCTTTATTATAGATATAGTAGTTTAGCTTAATATCTACTATAGTCTTTAAATAGTAAGCAACAGGGTACTATTCTCCGTCTATTTGCTTTTAGGAGTAAACGCCAGCTATAATACTATCTAAGGCATTAGTCTCTAGTATTAAGGGCCGTTTTAGATTAAAGTAGGCAAGTAAGAGAGTGGAGACTAGTTATTTCTTAAGCTTATTAAAGGCCTGCCTATATATAGTATTAAAGTAAAAGGGCTAGTTCTTATAGGTAAGTAGGCTTAGGGGCCGGGTAATCCTACTATAGTCTTTAATAAAGCGTTAATAGAAGTTATAGAACTCTGGGAATAACTATACCCCCTTTACAGTCTTTAGGGATACCTATTAGTTAATTACAGCTGTCTTTTCTAGGTCTACCTTAATTCTATCTATACTAATAATAAACCCTAAATACTTTATACGCTTAACACTAAATTCTAATTTCCTAATATTGGCCTAAAGGCTAGCCTTGCGGAGCTATTATAGGACTTTATAAACATACTCCTCGTATTCTAACTTATTTTTAGAGTAGATTATAATATTATCTAGATAGGCTATATAGAAATTATTAAGGTAGTTAAAGAGTATATTGTTTATATATTGCTAGTATATAGCTAGTCCATTAGTTAGTCTAAAAGAAAGTACTTTATATTTATATATTCTGTAATAATAATATCCAATTATTCTGTACGTGGTTAATATAATACCTTAAATACTATTCTAATATTTAGTTTAGTCTCTCTATTTATCCATCTATTTATAAGTAATATACCATTAACGTTACTACGCGAACCCCTTATTTTACTAAAAATACCTCCTAAAATACTTGTTGGTATGCTTTAACACAGTGCAATAGACGTAATATACGTGCAGTGCGGTGTGTAGTTGGATTCTTGTTGTTGTGCTCTAATACAGTGTTGATACATATACGCGTCTTATATAGATCACGTATATAGAGCACGTGACACGTAAAACGAATATTATACCGACACTGGCAACTGTTTAAATGCTAGGAAACTAATAGAACCTCTTTTGCAATAGTAAGTGTCATAGGACCACCCTATAACACCTTACACATGCTACCTGCCACATTCTGCCGCATTCTACCATATCCTGCCGCATCCTACCATATTCTACCTACTACCGCAAGATCGTCCTATGTTCGCAATATTAGCAATATCTATAATATCCGTAACTTCTGCCGAATTCTACCAGGTCTGTTAAATCCTGCCAAATTCTACTAGGTCTACTAAATCTACCAAATCTACTAAATTCTGTTAGGTCTGTTGAATTCTGCTAGATTCTGCCAAGACTGTAACAATAAGTGTTTTAATATATAATTGCTTTTAACTTCTTTATATTAAATCTCCTTTCTCTATTAAATATCCTTCTGTTCTACCCACTCCTTAGCCTATAGTTCTAAGTAATTAGTATTAATTAGCTTCTTAAGAGCTATAGATGCCTTGCTCTTAGTTATTAAGTTAGTAGGGTTGCTATTACTATTAATCTACTTAACTTCCGTAATCTCTCTACGCTTATACAACTAATAAAAACATATAACGTCTATTATAAGACGTTTCTCTTATATAGTGCCTAGCTTAATAAGATATTTATAGAGTAATTTTAAGTCGGTGTAAAGTATAAGTAGGAGTTTAATTTATAGGAGTTGTTTAACGGTTAACTTAATTGCGGCGCTAATATTAAACCTATAGGCCATTACGTAGAGTTTAGATGCTAGTATGCTTCTAGTAACTCTCTTGCACTTAATTAAGGACTAATATATAATATTAGCCTTATTTATTATATCTGCCAATACTAGGATATAGCCTATTTGTGATAAGAGGTCCTTATTATTTGCAAATAAGGCGTCTATAAATATAAGTAGGCGTAGTATATTAATATCTAGTTTAACATACATAAGGCCTCTTACTAGGTTGTTGCCATTAGAGTTATTTATTAAGTGCTATAATATCGCTCTTTTTAGGGTTAATTACCTAGGCAGAGGTTAAAAGAGGCTTTAGGTTGACATATAGAGGCAATATATACACCTCTGGCATATTGCGCAATATATTGTTCCTTTATAGTTAGTATATTACAGACAATACCTTTTAAGCTTGTAGTTGTAGCTGCTTTGCTAAGGTGGACTATATTTAAGTTCTTACACTAGCGTTCTTAGGTTATTATAATGTTGCCTTCCTAAGAGAGTTAAATAATGCATCTATTAAATTTAAGTGACTGCTTAACCATAAGTTGCTCACTGTGACGGTGCTGGAGCGCGTCACCTGCCATATTCAACCAATCAGGATTTTCCATGCCCGGCATGCAAAATCGCTATTGGCCCGCTTACCACTAGCGCCTTGGCGGCCCTCGCGACATGTCTACCTACTGCCCCTAAACAATTCTTCTTCTTCTTTTCCTTAGCTTAGTATTCTTGTATGGTAGCAATCTACAAGCTTTAGTTTAGAAGCATTTATATAAGCCTATTATATTATACTAAGCTCTCCATACACTGCCTGGGAAGGCCTTAATAATATCCTACCCTAAAAGAAGACCTTTGTCTGCAACGACGCGTCAACGCGTTATACTTAGACATTAAAAAACTCACACTACTACGCCTAAGAAGGCCTTAATAATATCCTACTTTATAGGCCAGACTGTACTTAACCTATACCCCCAAAAGAACCCCGGAATTAAAACCAAATTATATAATTCTAACAAACTTTAGGAAGCTAATAATGGCACCTAAAGCAAGCTTATCTAAAAGACCTGCCTCTACCTAAGAGGAACACGAGATCTAGTTAGAATTAGAAATTAAAGACAATAACAACATTATAGGTATACACGAGCAGATTCGTGCCCTTGCTGCTAATTAAAAGGTCAATTGTCTTCAAGCCCAAAGTATATAAGAGACTCTAAAGGAGATCCTAAAAAGCCTTACTACCTTATAAAACAGCCTAGCCTCCCCTTTATAAAGCCTTAGTTAACCCATTCGCTTAACCAAATGCAATATACCAGAGAGTACGGATATAATAATAAAGTAATTAAAGTCCGTTAAGCTCTCTAACCCCCTACTATTATTAGACGGCATAGACCCAACCTTTAAAAACTAGAGAATTTAGGTATAAGGAAAGCTTTATATTAACCACAATTATTTCCCCTCTAAAGAAGCTAAAATACTCTACCCCTTTAGTTGAACCATTGGGGACGCCTAGCGACACCTTTAGGCTAAGTTTGGGGACAAGTTACCTATTTGGTTTATATCTGTTAATAAGATAATATAGCATCTGGCTACTATCTATATTAATCCAAATAAAGTATGGGATGCCCGTTATAACTATAATTACCTAATAATGAAATTGAACCTATCCTTTACTAAGTTCTAGACTTAATTCTTACACCTAGTAGGCGAAGGCCAGGTTCCCCCTAAGAACTATTATTTGGACCTATATAATAAGCTAACGGTCCGACTACAAGAAAAGATCGCGGTAGCCTTAGACGACCTACCAACCTACTAAAGACTTACAGCCCGATGTTTATTACTGGATTTAGAACTGTTGGTTACATAAGGTGATATTACGTAGCTACGGTTCGTAGATAGTATGATGGTTATTCTTCTTGTTAATAGGAATAAGGAAAGGGGTGAGGAACTTAAGGTTCCTCACCACGCTAGGGCCATATTAATACGTGACGGTAATATGCCTTGTTCCCGACACTGGCAACTCTTCTTTTTGTGGTTGCCATCTACATATATACAAACAGACAGGATATGACAATACCAGACAGTGTACAATAATACCAAACAATATGCGACAATATGCGACAATGCGGCAGTTGGCAGAATTTGGTGGATAACGTAAAGATGGGTGGGCTGCTAAGGCGCTAGTAGTAAGCGAGCTAATAGCGATTTTCCATCCTAGGGATGGAAAATCCTAATTGGCTGGTTTAAGTTAGGGTCTATAGAATGTTATGCTCCTACTCCCTTTTAACCTAACCTTTAACTCGTATATGTAGAGTATTTGTGTTAACAAACGTCTCTAGTGCCTTGTTTAGGTTTGCCTTTGTTATTACATCTGCTGGGTTATCTTGGCTATTAATCTATTAAATCTTAAAGAGTTCTTGACGCTCGTAGGATTGCTAAAGTGCTATAATATTGATTATAAGGCGCTTCTTCTTTGTGGTACCAAGCTTAACTAAACACTTATAGAGGGAATATAAGTCGGTGCATACGATTATAGGGATAATGGGAAGTTTGAGTTAATCTATAATTATCTTTAGGGTAGTTCCAATTGTAATTACTATATTAACTCCGCTAACTATTCCATATATCTCTGACGCCAAAACACTTCGGGTGATGCGCTTGCTCTTAGTTAAGCTCCAATGGATAAGGTTGCTATGGATTATAAAGTTATTCTCTCTAGTAAACTTGTTTGTGATGATGATCTTATATCCTAGCTAGGAGCTAAAATCTTTATTATTTATAAACGATCTATTAATAAATACAAAGAGCTTGGCGGTGGGAAGATTAATAGGCACGTAGTATAGGCCCTAGTTGAGATGGTTTATTTGCCAGAAAAGGCGTTTATTTAGGGCAAGAATGTTGTCCTTAGTTGGTTTCTGGTGTTGGGCGGTAATAGAGAGATCGAATAAAGCCTTGGGTTAATAGATAGAAGCAATATAAGCTCCACAAGCGCGTTGCTCCATATATCCTTACTTTAGAGAATTAGCGTTAATAATATTAATCTTCTTGCCTTAACCCTTCTGGCGCAGAGCAATAGAATCCTTGTTTAGGGAGAGGATGTATCTATTAAAGAGTAATGGTGTTGTTAAACTAAGCTTTTTCTTTAGCTTTGCTATAAGATTTGCCTTTACTAGCTCGTCTTCTTTAAGAGCTGAGAATTGGTTGTCTCCTAAGATAATTATATTATTAGTTTGCATGCTGATAATTCTAAATGGAGTTCCCGTAGTTGTGATAAGGAAGTAGGGATTGAATATAGAAGTAGTTATTAAAAGCTTCTCTTTATGGTGCTTGCTGTAGGTAGCCCACTAGTGAGTTCCTGCCTCTGCGATCCTATATAATGGCTTAAGCACAACCATGATCGTATCTTTAGGATACTGGTGGCGAATTTGCTTTGGAAGGTATGCTAATATTAAGCGCTAAAGGTGCGTCTCTAATTGGGTGTAGGCTTAAGTGATATCTTATAAATAAACCGCCATTCTATTCTTTATTAAGGAGGGAGCTAGCGTAACAATAACTCGCTGACTAGCTCGTTAAATTGTAGGAGACTGCGTAAAAATTACCTCCTTGCTATTATTGTTGTAGCCTTGGATAACAAGCCTTAATTTCTTAAATAGGGCGTTAGTAGCTTTGCCCTTAATTTTATTAACTATTCTTGACTTAAAGATGCGAACTCTATTAAACTTAGTAGGGTTATACTTCTTAAATTTAAAGACTTCTCTTGTGATAAGACCCTCGATCTCCTGCTTGTTAGATGCTTAGAAAGGAGCTCCTAGAGTTATAATACGACCTCCCTTTTAGAGCTGTTTTGCGAGTTTGAAGTTATCCTTCTCCTTGGCTGTTATAAAGGCTATTAATAACTTGACTCTATTTTTAATGGCGGCAATAAATTGCTCTTTAAAATTAATAAGATATTGGTAATTTTGTGATCCCTTTAGGCGACCTCTACTGTGTTATAGTTGTGGCGCATCTACTAATATTGTATTGGGATTGTAGTCGCCTTCTAGAGCATGTTAATTGTGGTTCTCCTCTAAGGTATCTTCTAGGGCATCCTGTAAAGGCTTGGAACTGTTATCTTTGTAGTAAGGCTTGATAATAGTTAAACGGAATTAAGTGGGTCTGTAAGGCATTTAAATAGTGCAAGTCTGGCTATTAATTGTAATGAGTTAATATGGGCCTAACTATCCTCCTTTTTTACGCTATACGCGTACCTTAGACTGGAGTGGCAGATTAAGCGTAGTTAAGGTGTTTAGGCCATTTCTTATTCCTAGTGCGTTGTTGACTTGGCGTGTGGCGTAGAGACGTTATACCTCCTTTGTTGCCTTGCGAATAGCCTTAGCTCGTTGCATAATAGAGGGAGATGGTGGAGAATCGTTAGTTATTTGAGGGTAGGCGCTAAAGACTAGTAATATAGGTACGAGTCCATCCGGGCTAGCAGAATTGTTAATAGCTTTGACAGCTATTTATAAGGTAAGTTCTTTGCTAGCGTTCTCTAGTTCTAAAGAGATAATCTTATATGCGCGGCATAATGGCGTGTGATATCGCTCTATTTTTCTAACACTATTATATGCCTTAATAGGGACTTCCTTGACCTTGATTGCCATTGCCTTTGTCTGTTGTTAAAACTCTATAGATAAGAAGTTCTTTCCTATATTATGGACGATTTAATTAGGGGGTCCTAGGTAGATATTAATCTAGTATAACTAAAGGGTATCCTATGCGTTTTTAGCTGATATATCCTTTAAGAATCGTGTGGCTTAGAAGGAGGTTAAAAAGTTAATAACTTAGAGTACTGGCTTGCCGCTAAGATACATAATATTAACGATGATATAGAAGTTAAAGTCGTAGTTATTTTTAAGGGTGAACTTAAATTGGCTAGGGGACTTCTGGTTTATTTGGCAGTAATAGTAGTACTTTATAAGATGCTTAATTGCCTTAACCTTAACTTTATGGCCTGCTCGCTAAAGAACCCTAAGCAATTGATAAACGGATGGGTGGCCAAAATGATGGTGTAGTTGGCGTAATTCTGACTTAGTTAAGTGGCTCTAAGCAATACTTTTTTCTAGTTGATAAAGGAGCAACTAGGGGTAACCCTACTTGCGTATAACGGGTATCTGATTGTCTCCCTAAATAAGTATATTCTTAAGGTTGTTAAGCCTGACGCCTAACTTATCTATATCTTTAATGCAAAATAGAAATGGAGTGTTTGTAGGAATAATATAGAAAGTAATGTATTCTAAGGGGGTTTAGACTCTAATTGTGCTGAGAGAGATTGCAGTACCTTTACTAAAGTGAATTGTATGTTGGCCTGCCGTTGATTAGTCGATCTGAATAGAGCTATTAAGCTGCTAAAGAGCTTGAACTTGAGGTTTTCCTACTATAGATACTCCTGCGGCTCCTGTATCCGGTATAATACTATAGAAGACATATGCCAAGTATCTGTCGTTAAAGGAAAACGCAGAACTCTCCTTTGGCTTATTAAAGATATCTAATTTTGTGATAGAATGGAGCGTAGATTGATTATTAAGAATAGTAATAGTTTGTGTGCCATCTACCTCACCATACTTAGTGAAGTATTGGTTAGGGGAGTAGTCCTTAATTTCTATATCTATAAGGAGCTGTTTGACCTTATTAACCTTACCCTTAAGATTTTCTACGCCTTTGTATTAAACTAGGAAGCTTTGGAAGTAGGCTATAGTGACCTTACAATTTCCAACATTTCTTGCACTCTGATGGAACTTGTTATATGCCTCTTTTTACTTATTAAGGGAGTGTCTAGTTAACTAGCAATTTGGCTTTTTATAAATATAGCACTTCTTCTAGCGATTACTTTAAAATGAACCTCTACTGGGACCTCCACGGTTGCCTTGTGGTTAACGTTAATTGTACCCTCTTCCGTATTCCCTACTATGGCCACTATATATTTGATTAGTCCAGTTGTAATCGTGTTGGTTGGGAATACTTAGTTGGGTAGGGTTTTTGGTATAGAACTGTTGAGATTCTTGTGTTTGTATTGTAGTACCTACGGCGGAGCGTAGCTTAGTATATACTCCTTTAAACGTATCTATAGGTTTGTATAGCGCCAAGTTACACTTAGGAACGCTATGGCATGCTGAGATAACCTAGTCCCTTAGGCTGTTCTTGTTTTGGTAAGTTTTGGTAAGGCCACGTTGGATTTTCTAGAGTTTATTAAAGAGTAATTAAAGGCACTCTAAACGAGTCTTTATTGGGTTAGAAGTAATAACTCTCTGGAATATAGTCTCCCGCTATTTAGATATATAAAGTTAGTGATTCTCGTTGGTCTTAAAGTAAGCTCTAGTGAGCTGAAGTATTACGTTAAAGCTATAGTTTTTACCCGCAATATGGTTGTAATAGAATGTCGCTGCCCGTCCCTTTAATATGATGGAGAAAGCGTGGTGGTACTAGTGGCGTTAAATTCTGACCTTATTGCAACAGTTATAGAAGACCTGTAGTTTTGCTTTAAGTATGTTGTATAGTTCTCCTCTAAACTTCTTTTCTTTGTCCGAATATACCTTTATTAGATTTATAACTTCTCGTAGTAAAGGCTTACTGGTTGGCTAGAGTGGAGGAGGTGGAGGCGGAGTAACTCTAAGTAGGAGGGTACCTTTAGGTAGGAGAGTAGCTTTAGGTAGGGGGTTAGCGTTCTAGGGGTTTTAATATGAATTAAAGTTACCTTCTAAAGAATATGGGTTGTTTTTAGGTTTTTGTAGTTAACGTATAATCTCAGCTTCCGTCCATATTGGTTCTTCTGTACTAGTAATAACGGCCTAAATATTACTAGTAATTGGGTTACCGTTCTTAGCAATATATACCCCATTCCTATAGAGGAAGTCTTGAAAATTCTAAACAATATTAACGTTGCTAAGTGCCTAGGTATCAGCAGTCCATCCCACAAAATCCTCCCTAAAATACTCCCATAGTTGTAAATCGGCGTAGCATCTATTTCGGTAGAATATAATATGGTGTAGAAGAAAGCCGTTAACTTGTTTTATGGTATAAGTTGTTGTATTAAAGGCAAATTTGTTCTAATCTTTATTAATAAGTTTCGCGTGCTTAGCTACCCCTGGTGGTAAGAAGTCTTTCCAGTTATTTAAAGTAGGCGTAGCCATGTTTTTGGAGGGAGGGAAGTGTTATTGGTGTAGGGATTGTCGTTTGGTACGCGTTTATAACATGTATTTATGGTTATGGGGCTTAGAACCAGTTCTGGCCTTAAATCGTGAAGACTCGTAAAGCGTGTTATTCTGCGTAATGGACGCAAGAATCTGTAATCTTGGAAAGGCTTAGGACCAGTTCTGGCCTTTAGATCTTTAGATTTGTGGAAGAGTTCTATTTAAAGTTTAGGACCAGTTCTGACCTTAAAAGACAGCTTCCTCTAGCACGAGTAGCACTGGTATAGTGGCTTGTCTCTTCTTAGTGATACCTAGCTGCTCTATAGTATAACAGTGAAGTTAACTACTGATTAGTGTTGGTTATATAAGGTGATATCACATAGCTATAGTTTGTAGATAGTATAATAGTTGTTCTTCTTGTTAATAGGAATAAGGAAAGGGGTGAGGAACTTAAGGTTCCTTACTACGCTAGGGCCACATCAACACGTGACGGCAATATGCCTCGTTCCTGACAAGAACTAAAATAAATTAATACTCGTTTTAATTAACCAAAGCGGCCCTATAGCGACCGTAACCTATCTGCTACACCAACGGGAGCTGGTGTTAGAAGATAAACTATAACCATCCTTATACTAAAAGCGGTTATAACTACCTACCTGCAAACCTTGCCTAACCCGCTATATACTATACCTTTAACTAATACTTGTTGTAACACCCTAATTAACCCTACTATGGTCACGTGCTTTAATTGCGGAAAGGATAGTTACTTTACTACGTCCTACCCAGAGCTAAAGGATATAGGTAATATTAAGAAAATAGAAGAAGAAGAAACGTCTAATAAGTTAGAAAAAGAAGAACCCTAGGGAAAAACTCCCCCCTAGGGTATCCTATTAATCTTAAAGAGATTAATCTAAGTTAGCTAATAGGTAGAAAACACTTTATAGTTCCATATATAGTATCTTAAAATGGATATAGAGTTAATACAACTGCCCTTATTAACACTAGAGCAAATGGCTTTGCCTTTATAAACACTGCTTATATAAATAATGTTGCTAAGTTCTTAAATATAAATGCTACCCAACTAGAGAAGCCTGTTTAAATAAAAGGCTATAACGGTTGAGCCAGTATACTAGTTACCCACGTTTTAAAGCTATATATCGCTATTAATAGACAACGCTAGTTTAGCATCCCCTTCTATATCCTAGACCTAGGGTCACACGATATAATTCTTAGCCAAAAATAGATGTCCTACTTTAATACTTAGCTAAACGTTTAATAAAGACAGTTCGTCTAGCCAGAGAATAGACTAAAATTACCCTTCTTTATTAGGGAAATCTGCACTAACCGCAAGACATTAGCCGTAAAGGCTAATCCTACCTACTAGTAAGATATTAGGAACCGCGACCTAGCCTTTACCTAAGAAGATACCCGCTGTGAGGCCAGTAGGAACTCCGTACTAACAAGGATACTCCCCTAAAGGACTATAGTTAAGAAGGACTCTACTTATGGAAGTAGAACGGACACTAATATAAACAACTTCTAAATTGCGGAGATCTGGCTAATGGGGAAGAGGACGTACTAATAGGATATAAAGGATAACCTTTAGAAGATATAACAAGAGCTAAAAGGAGTAAGGACAACGCTAATACCCTAGAAGCCCCTAAGGCCACGGATAACCCTACTATCATATAACACCCCTATAGTAGACATTGCGGTAATTAGTACTATAGGTTTCCACTTTAATATATATTAGAAGGACAATAAAGTCTTTACTACCAGTTTATATAAAATTAACCAGATTATCGCCGAAAGGGAAGAAGTGCTAGTAAAGGAAACTAATAAGGAACTAGTTAAGCGCCTCCTCCCTAATTACCTCTTAAACTATAGAGACGCGTTCTTAAAAGCAGCTTTAAATATACTGCCCCCCCACCAAACCTATAATTATAAGATTTAGTTGGAGACCAATAACTCCCTAAGCTATAGCCCCCTTTACTAGCAAACTACGAAGGAACTAAAGGCAATAAAGTAGTACCTAATTAACAACCTCTATAAAGGGTTTATTAAGCTAAGCTAGGCTCCCTTTACTTTCCCTATTTTATTTATAAAGAAACCTAATAAAAGCCTTCATTTTTATATCGACTATTAGAAGCTAAACACTATTACTTAAAAGGATTAATACCCTCTCCCTTTAATTAATAAAACCCTTGTATGTCTAAGCCGGGCCAAAATCTTTACCAAGCTCGATATCCGCCAAGCTTTTTACTAAATTAGGATGGACCCTACATCAAAAAACCTAATAACGTTCCATACCTATTACGGGTCTTATAAATATAAAGTCCTCCCTTTTAGACTAATAAATAGGCCAGCCACTTATTAACAGTATATAAATAATATTCTTTTTAACTACCTTAACGAATTCTGTATGGTATACCTAGATAACATTCTTATATACTCAGACAACGAACTTGAGCACTAAGTTTATATTAAGAAGGTCCTAGAGAGACTACAAAATACAGGCCTATAAGTTAATATTAAAAAATACAAATTCGGAGTAAAACATATAAAGTACCTTAGGTTTATTATTAGTATAAAAGGAATTAAAGTTAACCTAAAAAAGGTTAAGGCAATCCACAACTAGAAACCCCCTTATACTATAAAAGGAATCCAGTCCTTCCTTAGCTTTTATAATTTCTACTATCAGTTTATCTATAACTATAGAGTTATAGCCAAGCCTCTTATACAACTAACTAAGAATGATATGTCTTTTATCTTCAACAATAACTGTATAAAAGCCTTTAAGGAGTTAAAGGACCAACTTATCTCCTTCCTAATTCTTTATTACTACGACCTAGACCTTAAATTAATACTAGAAACAGACGCCTCTAATAGGGTAGTAGCAGGAGTCCTTTTACAGCTATACCTAGATAGCAAATAGTACCCTATTACGTTCTTCTTAAAAACAATAGCCCCAGCTGTGTATAACTACGAAGTGCACGATAAGGAAATATTAGCTATTGTATAATTATTATCCCAGTGGCACGCAGAGCTTGGAAGCACAGACTCTTAGATTAAGGTTTATACTAATTATAAAGCCCTTAAGTATTTTATAATAACAAAACAACTTACTAGTCAACAGGCCCGGTAGGCTAAAATACTCTCCCAATTCTTCTTTACAATTATATACTACCCTGGCAGGCAAAATACTAAAGCTAATGCCCTAACCCAAAGAGAATAGGACATAGGGCCATAAGACAAGCTAAAGGCTTAGCACCAGGCACGCGCCCTTCTCTATACCAAATAACTTAACCTACGTATCCTTAAGGAACTAAGCTCTAAATAGAATAAGGTAGTACCTATAGAAGGAGAGACCCTAGATAAACTAATAGGACTAATTAATCACATCCTAACCGCAAACTGTATAGCCAAATCCCTAAAAGCCCTCCGCGATTAAGCTATAGAGGGTGACCCTAATTTAAAAATAGAAGACGGACTACTCCTATACTAAGAACGGCTTATAGTTCCAGATATTAACAACCTACAAATAGAACTGATCCGTAAAGCCCACTATTAAGTCTCTACGGCGCACCCTAGTTAAGATAAGACCTACCAACTACTATCGCCTTATTACTATTAGCAAGAACTCCTATCCGATATAGAACAATTTATTAGAAATTGTTATACTTATAAACGTATAAATACCCTTAGGGACTGAACTCCTAAATAGCTATAACCACTACCAGTCCCTAAACGCCCTTAGCAACATATTATAATAGACTTTAAATCATTCCCAAAGGATAAACACGGCTACGATATAGCCTTTATAGTAGTTAACTAACTAAGTAAGTAAGCCGTTTCCCTCCCTTACTTTAAGACTACAACCATAAAGGACATGGCCCGCATATATATAGACAACATCTACTAGATCCATAGCGCTCCTAAATTAATTATCTCTAATTATAGACCTTAGTTTATATCAGACTTCTAAAACAAATTCTGCCATATCCTTAGGATTAAGATTAAGCTCTCTACCGCATTCTATCCTTAGACTAATGGCTAAACCGAGATTATAAACCAGTACCTTAACCAGCAACTTCGCCCCTTTATTAACTACTACTAGGATAACTAGTTGGAACTACTACCTATAATAAACTACGCATAGTTTACACTCCCTTATAATAGTATAGGAATATCGCCATTTGAGTTACTCTATGGATACAGGCCATAAATATTCTTTAATTGGGATAGACCTACAAGACATATAACGGCCCACAAACGCCTTAGCTATAAAGAGGCCCAGATATTCGCCAAGAGAATATATAGGGCCTAGGAGACTGCCCAAGCAATTATAAAAAGGATATAAGAAAAAAAAAAGTCTAACGCAAACTAATATTACCACAAGGTAGACTTTTATGTAGGAGATAAGGTATAGGTGTTAATAAAGAACTAGAAAACCTAGAGGCCGAGCCATAAGCTAGACCACTAAATAGCTAGCCCCTATAAAATCCCTAAGAAGGTAGGGCACTCTTTTAAGGTTAAGCTACTAGAGTTAATAAAGATCCACCCTATCTTCTCTCTAAACCAACTACGGAAGGCCGCGGACAACCTATTACCTAGACAGTATAACAACCCCCTACCGCCAATTCAGATTGCAGAGGACAAAGAATAGGAAGTTAAAGAGATCTTAGTAGTAAAGAAGGACCATAGTACCTTAAAATACCGTGCAAGCTGGGTAGGTTATAATAAAGATCTAGAATAGTACCCTATATCTAATTTTAAGTACTCTCCCTATAAGCTATAAGATTTCCACCTAGCCTACCCAGACCTCCCTAGACCACCACGTAAGTTAGATAGCTGGGTTAAATGCTAGAAAGAGGGGTTAGATAACTATAATAATTTAAATAACAATAAAGAACTTAAACAAAGCCTAAGGGCAGGCTTTTTTAGAAGGGGGGGGTAATATAACGGTGCTAGAGCGCGTCACCTGCTATATTCAACCAATTAGGATTTTCTATGCCCGGTATGCAAAATCGCTATTGGCCCGCTTACCACTAGCGCCTTAGCGGCCCTCGCGATATATCTACCTACTGCCCCTAAACGATTCTTCTTCTTCTTCTCCTTAGCTTAGTATTCTTATATGGTAGCAATCTACAAGCTTTGGTTTAGAAGCATTTGTACGAGCCCGTCACACTCACGTTCTTTAGCAAGAAAGTAAGCCTTTTCTAGATGTTGTTGCTCCGCGTCCGCAAAGGTAGTATTAGCTAGGAAGAGAGTGTTGTTAGTTTAAAGGCTAACGATGCCAAAGTCATTAGAAGTGTTGCTCTATAAGAGGTAAGGGTCGTACGTTAATGAGTTTATATTTAATTCCTTAATATAGTAATTATAGTAGGTTATAAACTAGTAATTGCCTGCTTCTAAAACACTATATAAAGGCTTAATTACCTTTAGGATTAAGTCCTTTCTAATACCTAGTTGGCTTCCTAATTTATAAGGTGGTTAGATATAGAAGTCTTGATTTAGCTTTATAACAGACTAGACATACACCTAAGAGATATCTTGTAGGTATAACTGTGTGCCATTGCCTTATAGTATTACCGCAATGTATAGAATAAGGCGTTGACTGACTTATTAAATAGTAGGTAATTAGGTTAGTATAATACCCCTTTTAAGATTGTTGTATACTTAGATAACAAGTCTTAATTTCTTAAAGGCTTTATTAGTACTAGGGTTCTTAATCTTATCTACAAATCGTGAATTAAAGACTCTAACTCCTGTGGGTACGTCCTAAGGGTTAATTATCTTAAATACGCCCTTTTTAATTAGTCCTATAATTTCCTTTTAATAGGATGTTTTAAACTGCTTATAGTTGCTATCCTCTTGCAAGAATATAGTAATATTAGTAGTATTAACATAAAGGGGATACTTATAGGGTCTTCCTCTTCCTTAGTAAGGTGGTTATACTTCTCTAGTTTTAGTAAGGAACGGTTTCTATATAGAGGCAGTTTCTATAGACGGTTTATATATACGGACAGTTTTGTTAACTTAGATATTATTAACTTAGGTACCGTTAACTTAAATATCTTTAACTTAAATATATCTAGGATCTATTAAATACGGTCTAACAGTAGTGCTATAGAACTTTATAGGGCCGCCAGGTAGGTTAACAGCACACATTTCTCCTTTAATATTTAGTAGGTTATATAGTCCTGCCCAGTATCTAGGTTGTCCTATATTACCTTCTCTCTAGACCAGTACTAAAGAGTTAAGGGGTAGATTATAAATTACAGTAGTGCTGGGGCTATTACGTATGTTAAGTGCATCTACGACCTGGCGCTCCGCTTATATCTTCTTCACTTCCTCCATAGCTTTCTTAAATGCAATTGCACGCTATATCACTGTAGGTAAAGGTGCGTCGGACTCTATTATTTGGGGGTACGCTCTAAATACTAACAGCGTGGGTATTAGGCCGTCTAGTCCTATAGAGTTGTTAATTGCTTTAAAGGCCATTTGCAGTGCCATATCCTTATTAATTCCTAGTATCTCGGAAGTAATAATGTGGTATATACGTCGCAAGGGGCCGTGATAACGCTCTACTATACCAATTAAGTTGTAAGCTTTAACCGGTATGCTCTTTATAGTAGTGCCTATATTAACCGCGTATTACTTAAACTCTCTACTAATGAAGTTCTTTCCTGCGTTATATGCAATTACATCTAGGGGGCCTAAGTATGTGTCAATCTAGCACGCTCGTAATATATCCCATATATACTTGGTATTAATATTCTATAGCTATCTACCTATTTAAAATTAGGTGCCTTTATTAACAATATAAAGTATAGGCTTGCTGTTAATATATATAATGTCAACAATAATATAGTAGTTGAAATTGACGTCGTCCTTTAAGGTAAATCTGAATCTACCTAGTAACTTTCCATGCTTTTAATAGTATAAGCAGTAGCAGGTAATATACTTAAGGGTCTTATAATTAGCATCATTTTTATAGCCAGCGCGGTCCAATATTCTCTTAAGTTGTTGTATTAATAGATGTCCAAAGCATTAGTGTAGGCGTCATAATTCTACATTAGTTAAATAGCATGGGTTTTGGTTAAAGAACTCTGTAATAAACGTATATAATATAGTATTCTATAGTAGAAACGGGTGTCCAAATTAGCATATAACTGGTACGGTTTTAAGGGGGTTATTAGGACATTCTTTAGGTTGTTAAAGTACACTTATAAATTATCTATGTCTGCTAGGTAAAGCAGGAAAGGGGTGTTAACTTTAACAATATAGAACTCTACTATGCCTATTGGTGTAGCAACCTAGATGGAACTAATGAAAGATATAGAGCCTATTCCGAACTGTATACTAACTATACCTCTTATAGACTTATTTAACTATACTTTATCAATCTTCTAAAGTATAAGAAACTAACTATATCCTACTATAGAGCGTTTAGAGGCTCTGGTGTTAATTATTATACCTATAAACTTTATAGAGGTGTAGTATAAGGTTATATTATACGCAAACGGGTCTATATCAGTAGGGAATGCATCTATTATAGTATTAATAGTTGTAACTACGTGGCTGTATGCTCTATTGGCTAGTTTTAAAGCTATAGTAGTTGCGTTATCTAGTTCGATCTTACTGTATAAAGTGTAGTATACTATAGCCTGGTTGTCCTTGTCCGTTAGAGTGCTAGGGTCTATGTTAATTACTAAAGCGTTAAATATATCGGTAATCTTATTATCTAAGTCATTATTATCGTTATTGTTGCCTTTATAGTCCATAATATATTACTTTATTTACTCCTAAAAGCGGTCCTTAAACTTATTTTTAAACTTAGTCTTAAACTCTTTTTACTCCTCTTTAGTGTGTTTCTATAAGCAACATTCTTCCCTATTACATATAAAGTAACGTGGTTTTTTTCAGTTGCGGTTATATAGGGGGTTGCTATAATTACTACAGTTGTAGTTGTTGTCTTTTCTATAAAATCGTCGGTCTATAAAGAAGGATTATATCTTTTCCGCATGCTCTTTCTTATATGCTATAATGGACAATTGAAGTTTATTAATAAGGGCTCCAAAGTTATCTGGTGGATTAGAGACTGCATATCTATATACTAGTATTCCCTAGCAAGAAGTAACAATTTTATTATAAAGGAAGTCTATAGTTTATAAAGTAGGTTTAAGACTATGCTATAGTTAATAAAGTCTATAGATTAATAATTAGAGGCATTCGCTTATAGACTTGTCTATATTTCCTGCTATTACTATTATAAGTATAATAGTATTCCACTCGTCCAAATTCTTGCGTTAAAATCCTAGTCCTTTAAAGAAATTCCAAAGGTGCTTATAAACTTTGGTAAATAGTAGGCGGGACAGTTAGTTTATATAGAAGTGGTCTAAAGCTAGTCCTTTTAACATAGTAGGGAATGCCTTAAGATAGGCTTCTTGGGGTACGTCCGCTTGATTATATATATTATAGAATATTATTAATTTATAGTCAAGGCTTTTATTTATACCACCATATTTCTGCTCCTCTGTATATATCTTAGCTATATTTACAATTTCCTTTCTATAGCCGGTTATAGTAATAGGGCGGTTCTCCTTATCTATAGGTTATACGTAGAGTTACTATATTATTGTTGCGGGTTAAGGCATAATAGATAGTGTGGAGGTAGGGGTAGTTATAAGTTAAGGTATAGCAGAAAGCATTGGTATTAAGGAATGCCTTACTTATTGCTCTTCCAGGGTTCCGTGTATCTTATAATACTTAATACGTTTTAACTTAATACCAGTGCCAAACTTATCCTTAAGTATATTTATCTTTTCTCTAGTCCATTCTGTTTAGTCCTCTTCTTATGCTATATTATATAAAGACTAAGGAAGTAATTTGTCTTGTTTATGGTTGGCATTAACCTATACTCCTCTAATATTTAGATAATTATATAGTTACCAAAGCCAGTGTAAGGGAATTTTTATAAAAATATTAACCGTAAAGTTACCGAAATCTTCTTAAAATAATTCCCAGAGTGTTAAGTCTAACTAGTTATATATCTCCATATATATATATATTTTACATCATACGTAGTTAGTCAGCTCGTCCTTAGTAACTTCTATTAGGTTAATTCCATCTTCCTATTTAGCTGCTTCTTTCTCCTAGTCTTTCTCCATTTCTAACATCTTGTATTATTTAAGTAGGTAAGGGTGTTTGTAGGGTAAAGGTAGGGGAATGGTTGAGGAGGTAGTTAAGGAGGCGGTTAAGGGGGTGGTTTAAGTTATTTAAGTAGGGTGGGGTGTTCTACGCAGTAATTCTTCTAAAATAGATAGAACGAGATGTCTAAAAGTCGTTGTGGATACCAGATAAGTACTCCTAGGTGGTTTCTCTTCTTCTCTTTAACTGAAATAGGCTAATACAAAAGATAGATAAGTATAACTATCTTCCAATCTGCTATAAGGTGGACAGTATAACTGTCTTTTAAGCTATCTATATGTTTCCTAATCTGTGCGCGCTTACTAATCAGTATTGGTATGCTTTAACACAGTGCAATAGACGTAATATACGTGCAGTGCAGTGTGTAGTTGGATTCTTGTTGTTGTGCTCTAATGCAGTGTTAATACATATACGCGTCTTGCGTAGATTACGTGCATAGAGCACGTAACACGTGAAACGAATATTATACTGACAATACTACTATAAATCTTAGATCTCTGTCTAATATAATTTTTATTAGTGCTCTATATCTTATAAACACTTCTTTAATATAAATTCTAGCTATATCTTCCGCTAAGATTTCTTCTATATATTCTACAAAGTAACCCTACTTAGTTAACTTATCTACTATTACTAGAATTGCGTTATAATCTTATCCAGTAATAGGGTCTTTTAACTTTAGTAACTTTATAATAAAGTCCTATAATATAACCTCCTATAGTCTTTCTAGTATCTTAATAGGTTATAGCCCTCTATATAGCTTATGCCTTATTAGTTTATTCCTTTAGCAATCTAGATACTCCTTTATAACTTATCTTACTAGTCCCTAAATTCCTTAAATAATATACTCCTTTTAAAGTTTTAATACTAAGCCTATAGCTCTATTGTGTCCTTAAGTTATTCCCTTATAAAAATTGCTAATAAACTCCTTTACTATTGTTCTTGGTATATATATAGCCTCTTAGTGCTTATATTATTATAAGTTTAGATCTTTACTTTATACCTCTTAGATTCTATATAACTATTTGCTTTCTAGCATCTTATAAACTTACTTTAGTTCCTTTTTAATTATAGCCACTAGTCTTAAATAGTTATACCTAATTAGTCTATTCTTATCTTTTTATAATATAGCGCCTAATGGTTTCTTATTATTTTATAATTCTACCTTTCTACTAAGTGCGTCTACTCTTACGTTTTTAGTACCCTTAGTATACTAAATTTTAAAGTAATATTCTGCAAGCATTTCCGCCCATCTAACCTATCTATAATTAAGCTCTTTTGTTATTAGGAAACCCGTTAGGGTCTTATAATCTATTTTAACCATAAATAGTTTCTCTATACCTTATAAGAATACTCTCTACTTCTTAAGTGCTGTAACTATACCTAATAACTCCTTATTATAGATGTTATAGTTTAGTTTTAGTAGTGTTATCTTTTAACTATAGTATGTTACTAGGTACTATGCGTCCTAGTATTTCTATAGTAAGCACGCTCCTAGTATAAAGTTTAATATGTCTATTTCTATAACCGTATTTAACTTTAGTTAGTAGATCTGAAGGATTAAATCCTGGGTAAATAACTCCTTAAGTTCTTTAAACAGTTTTCTTTACTTACTACCCTATATCTATAGCTTCTCCTTTTTCGTAAGTCTTATAAAAGGTTTAATATTCTTTAACTACTATATAATAAACCTTCTATAGTAGTTTCAAACACCTAAAAATAATCTTAACTATATAACGTTCTTTAGTTCTTACTAACTTACTATAGCCTTTACTTTCTTTAGATCTATATAGATCTTACCTAGTTTAATAATAAATCTAATAAAATTAGTCTTCCTAATAAAGAACTTGTATTTCTTAATTGCTACCAGTATTTTTTTCTTCTATAGTCTTCTTAAGACCTACTTAATATATTCTCCGTATTCTTTCTCGCTTATTAAGTAGATAATAATATAATTAAGATATACCATAACAAATTTATTAAGGTATTCTCCTAATACACTATTAATTTATTTTTAGAATATTGCTAGTGTATTTATAAGCCTAAATTATATAACTAATAGCTTATATAGTCCATCCTTTGACCTAAAGGCTGCCTTTTATTTATTGCCTTCCTTAATTTTAATTTAATAGTACGCCTATCTTAGATCTATCTTTATAAATATTTACATATTACTAATCCTATTTTAGATTTCGCTAATTAAGGGTAAAGAATACCTATTCTTTCTTATAATACTGTTTAACTATCTATAGTTAATATATAGCCTAAGTTTTCCGTTCTTCTTTAGTACGAATAGTGCTAGATATCCCACTAATAACTATAATAGTCTAATATACCCCTTTTATAGGTTTTCTTTGTCATGGGACTGCCCGCGACACGCGCTACGCTAGACGCGTAGCTTTCCTTTCCTTGTTTGATATCGCCTGGCAGATAGTTTATCCGCCCCGATTGCCCCTATATAGATTCAGCCGCAGTTGCATTCCTGTCGAACTCTCCAGCAATCCTCTTAAGTCTCCACGACAGCCGTACGTAGCTATCAATTCTACGAATCTGATGCTTGTTCATCTAGCGTTCGCATTTAATACATCGTCATCGTGACATTCTTAAATAAACTTTTTAAGTGCTCTTAACTTATCCTTTATTAACTTATAGATTAGAAAGAACTTTAGACTTATTCCTAGTTCTAATTCTATTTTATAGTCCTATACTATATATTTTAATAACTTTTTACTCTCTAGGCTCTATAGTTTCTTACTATACTTATAGTATCTCTTTAGTATATAACTTAAGCTTTACTTAGTCTCTTTATATATCGCTCCAACCTAGTACTATACTATTTTAGTAACTTACCACATTCTGCGTTATTAAGTATCCTTAATATTAACCTAACCTATAACCCAATTAATCTTTAGATTATACTTCTATAACTAAGGCATTCCTAATATAGCCTTATCTTTCCCCAATAGTAGGATATTAAAAGGTATCTTAACTGGCCTCTCTTTAATGGTTAACTAAATAGGTCCTATTTTAAGATTAATAATGCCTCCTTTATAGGCTATTAGATCTTCTAAAATTGATATTAATAGGTATAAGGTCTCCTTCTATCTATAAGGTAATCCTATTTTTTTAACTACTGCTAGTAATATATAGTTTCTTATTACTCTACTATCTACTAACACTTTAAACCTTTAATCTTACCATTTAACTTATAAATTTAGGTATTAAACTATAATTCCTTTAAGGGTTTAAGGCTCTATTACTAGCTGACTCTAGTTTTATAGGCCTTAACTTTTCCTAACTATTAGCTATTAGATCTTAACTGTACTTAGTCCTCTTTAGGCTAATACTTAGTTTACTTCTTTTCTTTTTTTATATTTTATATCCGTTGTATTATATTACGTACAATACTGCGTATGCAACCTCTAGGCTATAGCGCTATAGTTCTATATATATAAATCCTTTCTAGGCAGCTTAATATATACTAGTAGCTATGTCCTAGTAGTTTATAAATCCCTAAACTAGGGATTTACAGCTTCCTAGTAAGATACTAGGTTGCTAACAACTATTAGGTAGTAAGAAAACGATAGGAAAATAGTAGAAAAAATCGGAATAAAATTATAAATAATCCTAACGCCTGTCCCTGTCCTTTTTATAGTTTATTTCTGTCCTTTTGCTTTCTATAGTCTGTCTACTAGGACTTTAGTAGGAGTTGCCTCCTTCTAGAAATCCTTCTGCTCTTAGCCACTTTCCAGTAGCTATTTTTGTCCTACTTAAAAATAGAAAAAGCGCCCTTCTTTCTTTTTTTATACAAAAAAGCTTTTTTAAGGAGAGAGAAGAGCCTATTTGTCTTTGCATTTTCTTTCTATCTTCCTAATATAGTCTGCATTCTAGTAAGAGGTATGTAGGGGTTTGTACCGCGGTACAGTCCCTAAAGCATCTACCTTTTTTGTCCTTTCCTATTGTTTTAGAGAAGGATTTAAAGAAGCCTTTTCCTAGTTTTAGTTGAAAGAAAGCTAATTATAGCCTTTTAGGATATTTATCCTTAGGGGCTTTAAAAGAGAAATGGTAGTTTCCCTTACAAATTCTAGTATAGTGTTTTCCTTTGCTTTTATTCTGTTGCCAATTGTTTTTCCACTATTTTAGTATCTTTTCTCTTATTCGTTTCCCTAAGTAGGCTAAAGAAGTATAAGAAGATTATATTTTTCTTCTAGAAAGGCCCTTTTTAGCTAGTTTATCTGCTATTTTATTTCTATAAATTCCTAGGTGGCTAGGGACCTAATAGAAGTTAATAGAGATATTCTTACTAGCTAGATAGGAACAGCTTTGTGTAATTTTTAAGACTAGTTCTTGCCCTCCTATAAGAGAATTAAGCTATAATCTCTTAATAGCCGCTTGGCTGTCTATAAAGATGTAAACCTGTTTTTCTTTTAGTCTTTATTGTTTTAGGTATTCTAGGGCCCTATAGACTGCGTAAAGCTCTTCGTCTATCATTTCCATATAGGGCCCTAGATTCCAGTTTGTTGCATATTTAATCCTATTTCTCTCTCCTATTTTACATACGGCTACTACATTTAATTTACTATCTTTAGAGCCATCTGTAGAGTATATATCTAATAAGTCCCACTCTAGGGATTCTTATAGATTTTCTACTAGTCTTAGATGTTCTTGTGCAGCTTCTTCTTTACTACTCTTAGAGATAGAAAACAAAGCGGGAATAGGAGGAGACTATGGGTTTTGCTAGTCTAGAGAGACTCTCTATATTCTAATTTTGGATTAGCTTCTAAACTCTAGAGGTTAGAGATAGTAGCTATGTTTTTGGCTGTAAGAGGTGCTTTACAGTAGAGTTTTTAGGGCTGGAATTAGAGCTAGAACTAGCTGCTAGTTCGTCCCTATCTTTATTAACCTCTTCTATATATACCTTTTTAATTACGTGATTTTCCTTGAATTTTAGGATTCTTAATGCGTAGTTATTGCAAAGCTTTTTAAATCTAATTCTAGGAGGAGTAGAAGCCTTAATCTCTATAGCTTGGCTTGGAGATCCTTTAAACGCTCCTAGAACTAGTTTTAGGGCCTTATTTTATAGAGATTGGTACCTAGCTAGTAGATAGTCTCTAGATTTGCTTCTCTACCAGTATTGTACTCTATAGTCTGCTATAGTAGTAACGCAGGCTATATAGAGCTGTTGAAGGGCTTATAGGGATAGACCTCTTTATATATTGCCTAGTCTTCTAATTAAATAGAAGGCTGCTTTTGCTTTAAAAAATTTTATTTCCATATATTATTTAAAGATAAGCTTAGAGTCTAGGGATACTCCTAACTACCTAACTAGGGGTTTAAGGGATATTTCTACGTCTCCTAGCTTTAGCCCTTCCTCTATGGTAGTACGCTTATTATAGAAGTGTATAAGCTCTATTTTGCCAATATTAAAGCTAATAGCGGCTTCCTTAGCTTTAGATATTAGATCTCGCGCAATCCTCTCTAGCTTTTTACAATTAGATTTAGCAGAGTTTAAAGTAACCATAATTGCAAAATCGTCCATATAGCTAAGGGAATAGGCTCCTTCTGTCTCTAGCCTATAGATATTATATAGATATAGTAGAAATAAGGTAGGGGATATAGGCGATCCTTATGGTATCCCTGTTTCTAGTTCTACTTTTTCTTATATTTGCCTATTAAAGGAGAGCTGTATCCTTCTATTGCTTAGGAAAGTAGCCACTCATTATATAAACGCTATAGGTAGTCCTAGTTCCTTATAGATAGATAGAAGCTGGTTTTTAGAGACATGGTTAAAAGCCCCTTTTATTTCTAGGAATAACGTAGTAGCTATCCTTTATCTAGCTTTTTTCCTACTATTTTTAGATTGGATATTGTTTAGAAATAGTAAGACTACGTCTATTACGGACCGCTGTCTTCTTCCTCCTAGTTATAAATGTTGAAGTAAGCTAGTAGTGTGGTGGTGTAGATTGGACGTCGCCTACTGTCTTGGCATTTTCCTATATTTATAGAGCTTCGGCTTTCCTCCCTCTTACACATCATCACCAACCTACCAGTTTACGGAATACATTCTTTTCTTTCTTTCTTACTGACTACTTTCTACTGATTAATTCTTACTGATTACGACCGACCGACCGACCGACAGACAGACTAACAGACCAACGGCACCGTGACTTCCTATCTGAGAGACACCGTACCCTTCCACAGTAGTACTAGCTAGATATCCTAATCTAGTAGCGAAGATCTTCTCTAAAGTCTTTCCTAGGCAGTTTAATAGGGAGATAGGTCTATAGGACTTTAGTAGAAAATAGTCCTCCTTATTTGCTTTAGGAAGAATAACTCCTTAAGCTTCTCTTTAGACCTTTAGCTGATAGCCTAGGATAAATAAGATCCTATAGATCCTATATAGAAGATCTTCTATAGTAGGGTAGGCCTTTTATAGAATTGCGAAGGATATCCTATCTAGCCCTGGAGCTTTTTTATTAGAGCTAAAAAGAATTACTTATTTAACTTCTATTCTCTCTAGTTCTGGCCATTCCTATTTACTATCTATAGTATAGTCCTTTTACTCTATAGGGTTAGTAGAAGGGGGTTTTAGGAATAGAGTAGTTATAAAAGCTTTGTATTAGTTATCGAAGCTTTCTACTAGTTTAGTAGTCCTATTATATAACTTAGTTACCTCTCGTCCTATAGTTTAACTAGTTCTAGCGCCTTCCGCGCTTCTACCACTAGTCCGTTTATATCCTCTCTAAGTAGCTGTACTACTGCTAATATAAAGTCCGTAACACAGAAGGCTAAGTTATAGGTAAATATTAGGGGGAGAGATTTATACAACGCTATGGGCTCTATAATATTATAAGTTATTAGTTAGATTGCTAGAAAGCCTAGAATAATAATCTAGTTATTATTTATAACTGGTTTAAGTACCTTTAAAGCGTATAGAATAAATACTTAATTAAGCACTCTAAATTTATATATAACTTTAACGAAAAAGGGGTAATGCTAGGCCTTACAGTATTAGCCTAAGTAATTATAGATGGCAAGACTAGTAAGGAGAGGTTAAAGAATTAAACTGTTTAATAACTAGGAATATAAGAGCTAGTCCCTATAATTAAGACAATTAGCGCTAATAGCTCTTACCTACCTCTATTTATAATTTAAAAAGGGTAGTAATACTAGGAGACTTAGTATTAAATTACTAAGTAAAATAAACGTTTTTATGGGTATACCTATATAACCTTAACAAAAGGCTAGACGGACGACTCGCTAGGCCTATACTATATTAAACACTATAATATGCACATATAATATCTTATGGAGGATAATAAGGGCGACATTTAAAGCTATCGCATGCTTATAATGGATAATTACTTAAGCTACATTACCTAGCATTTTATTAAGTATACGCTATAGCATAAAATCGTTCTAGTTGCTCTCCCACCTTATTTAACGCATAAGCTTTAGCTACTAGATATAAGCTATTTTAGACCTCTTTAGTACTGCTACAGCGTAGAGGTAGATAACTTCTATTATTACAGCCATATAGGAATTAATAAAGAGTATTTTATAAAGCTCTACCCTGTAGTATATGCTAAGGCGTTTACCTATAAGACAATTTATAGCGCCTAGAAAGCTATAGGTCTTCTACTATATAATTCTACCACTATTTTAAAGACTCTATTATATATAGAGGCCTCTGCAAGCCCTTAAATAAGCTAGTTAATTACAATTATAGACTGTTAAACCCTAAAGACCCCTAGGACGGTAGAGGACCTTAAGTCTCTATAAAATTAGATTACCGAATTAACCACTAAACGACTAGATGGTATGCTTAAACCCCTATTTAGCAACGTGTTAAAAGGCTATTTAAATCTACTATTAGCTTTGTTAGCGACTCAGTCAATCGAGGCACGAGTACGGCATGAGGGACGCGTAAGCCTGTACAATTGGTAGTCTATAAACGAGGATCCAAAGCTAGAGAGAGGAAAGGAGAAGAAGAGCAGCGCCGCTCGATGTTTTATGCGATCTTTGCGTTACGTGACCGCAATCTGCGGCGATTTGCTAGTACCGTAATACTATCCGAGATTGTCTGAAACTATCTACAATTATCCTAAAACTGTCTGCGATTATCCGCTATAATTTACTACTATAATCCACCGTTTTCTATTAGCGCCGTAACATTACCCCCCCCTCCGAAAAAGCCTGCCCTTAGGCTTTGTATGTCTGTATTTATGTCCGTGGGGTGTTCTTATCTGTATGCTTAATAGGTAGCTTATTATCTTTACTATACTAGCACTCTATCTACTCGTCTAGATACTTTGGGGGTCCTGGCTTATTAGGGTATTAGTTATAGAACTCTTTAAGCTTCTAAGGGCAACCTATAAAATTCCAAGCGGGGTACTAGGTTGGGTCTGGATTATAACCTTTCTATTAAATACGGTATTTTAGCGTTCCTCGTACTAGTTTATAGGCTAGTATTTCATTAACTTCCTATTCGTCGTCGCCATTAACTTAAATCGGTAGTGGAGGCTTATTCTTTTATCTAGGTAGTGGGTTATTTACAGCTTTCCATAGCTTATCTAGTAAGAAAATAGGGTGGACTTTAATTAAGTCTGGGAGTTTAACCTTATATAAGTTGCCTTCTTTATTAAGGATCTTATACGGTCCTACCATCTTATAGTCTAGCTTATGGCTAGGCCGTTCTATCTTCTAGTTCTTTGTTGTAACCTAGACCTTATCGCCTATAGTAAAGTCGGGCTTGCGCCTGTGCTTATTTACCTACTGTTCTATTAATTTCTGGGCCTTCTCTAGGTTCTTATAGGCTACCGTCTATACTTCTTTTAAGCGTCTAGCATATTGCTGTGCTTTCTTATAAGATAGTTTTTTGCGTACGGTCTATGGTCCTTCTGGTCTTTCCTAGTTAAAGCTTATACAAGGTAAGTATCCCATTTCTAGCTAAATAGGTGCAAACCCTGTAAAGTTATGGGGTAGGGTTGCCTGGGCGTAGTTTATTATAGGTAGTAGTTTGCTCTAGTTGTCCTAAAAGTAGTTAATAAAGGGCCGGAGTCTCTAGTCTAAGTATTAATTTACAATCTCCGTCTAACCGTCTGTCTAGGGGTGGTATACCGTAGAGAGCTTTAGCCTAATACCTAGGATCCAAGTAAACTTATTCTAAAAGGCTAATATAAACTGCGGCCTATAGTCGGATATAATAGTATCTAGTGGTCCGTAAATTCGGTAGATATAGTAGATATATAGTTAGGCCGCCTCTTTAGCATTAATATTCTTATAATAGGGAATTAAGAACGGGCGCTTACTAAAGCAGTTAACTAGGATTATAACTATATTATATTTATCGCGGTCTGTAGGTAACTTATAGAAGTCTATAAAGATATACTGCTAGGGGCGTTCTAGTATTAGGAGTGGCTTTAATAGCCCTAGGGTTTTATCTCGTGGAATTATAGACCTACGGCAGTTATTACAGTTCTGTACATAGCAGTTAATATCCGTAACCATTCCGGGCTAGTAGTAACGGTCACCAATAATCTTATAGGTCTTATTCTTTCTAGGGTAGGCCGTAGAGACCTAAGCATATACTTTAGCGATAAGCTAAGTCCGTAAGTTCTATTTATTTGTTACTACTAGCCGTTCCTAGTGCTTAAGTAGTCCGTTTTCTAGGGACCATAGGCCGGTAGAATCCTTTGCCTTTTCACGGTACTCCTGTAGAGAAGGGGCCGTACGGTTTGCCTATAGTAGTTTATTAATAAGGTTAAGTTCCATAGAATTAATAGGATATATCTTAGCGCTTAAAGGGTCCGTATTTAGTTCTACCCGTATTTAGGGGTTAAGGCATTCTAGTTATAGTAGTGTCTAAGTCTGTAATAAGATCTTTATAGCTGCCTGGTTATCTAGGTCCTGTTTACGCCTTATAAGAGCATATACACGGTTAGTAGCACCTAGCCTATATATAATTAGGAAGTTAAACTGGGATAGGACCTCCACCTAGTATACCTGCTGGGCTATAAGGGCCTTTGTTGTTATAAAATATTCTAGGGCTTTATAGTCCGAAACTACTTAAATAGGCTTAGGGGCTCCTTCTAACTGTGTTCGCCAGTACTAAAAGCTAGAGATAATGGCCAGCATTTCTTTATCGTAAATTGGGTAATTTAGCTTAGCATCTATTATAGTCTTTAAATAGTAAGCAATAGGGTGCTATTTTCCGTCCGTCTACTTCTAGGAGTAAACGCTAGCTATAATACTGTCTAAGGCATCAGTTTTTTAGCATTAAGGGCCGTTTTGGGTTAAAGTGGGCGAGTAAGGGAGCAGAGACTAGTTGTTTCTTAAGCTTATTAAAGGCCTGCCTACATACGGTATTAAAGTGAAAGGGCCGGTCCTTATAGGTAAGTTGGCTTAGGGGCCAGGCAATTCTACTATAGTTCTTAATAAAGCGTTAGTAGAAGTTATAGAACCCTAAGAATAACTGCACCCCCTTTACGGTCCTTGGGGGTATTTATTAGTTAATTATAGCCGTCTTTTCTAGGTTTGCCTTAATTCCGTTTATACTAACAATAAACCCTAGGTACTTTATGCGCTTAATACTAAATTCCAATTTCCTAATATTGGCCTAGAGGCCAGCCTCTTGGAGCCGTTGTAGGACTTTATAAATATGCTTCTCGTATTCTAACTTATTCTTAGAGTAAATTATAATGTTATCTAGGTAGGCTATATAGAAGTTGTTAAGGTAGTTAAAGAGTATATTATTTATATATCGCTGGTACGTAGCTGGTCCGTTAGTCAGTCTCAAGGGAAGTACTTTATATTTATATATTCCGTAACGGGTTTAAAATATAGTAAGGTCTTCTAATTTAGGGTTCATCCAAATCTAGTAAAAAGCCTAACGGATATTAAGCTTAGTAAAGATTTTAGCTCTACTTATTTGGGCTAAAGTCTTATTAAGTAAGGGCAGGGGGTAGCGGTCCTTGCGGGTCATATTATTAAGTTTATGGTAGTTAATACAGAAATGAAGTCCTCCATTTGGCTTCTTGGCAAAGAGAATAGGCGAGTTAAAAGGGGCTTAACTAGGCTTAATAAAGCCCTTATTTAGGTTATTAATAAGGTACTACTTTATAGCCTATAATTCGGCAGTAGACTGCTGACAAAGGGGGCTATAACTAAGGGTGTCTTTCTTATCTGGCTTAATCTTAATCTTGTGGTCGTAAGGTTGGTGAGATGGGAGTATATTGGACGCTGCCTTAGAGAATACGTCCTTAAATTTCTAGTGTTAACAGGGCAGTTTCTGTTCTACTAGCTCCTTATCCATAAGCTTACTTTCCTATCCGCTAAGCTCGCTTTCCTTTTCCTTAATTATTTAATCGATTTTATATAAGCTAGTGGTAAAGGTAACGGTATTAGGTTAGACCAAGTTCTGGTAGAATCCTACGGCGCCAATGTAGCAGATATTAACTAGGGGAAAGTCTATAGGTTTCTTTACAGACTTTTATTAGGCCGTATTTTGCGGTATAGGGTTTATAGTCTTCCTTAGCTCACGTTCTATTTTCCATAAGTTGTCCTTCTAGTCTATTAGTTTAGTATGGCGTCTAGTATTCCTAGCCTTCCTTTATAGCTGCGTAGGGCCTAAGTTCTCTATAGGGGACTTAGCTAGGTTACTACTGATTTCCTAAATCTCTAGTGCGGGTGGCGTAACATAGATAGTCTAAGGGCGGTGTAGTATACGAATTCGTTACGGATCAAGCTATATATCTTTCTTAAAGGCCTAGTCCCTACGCATAGTATCGGCCTAGTAAATAGTATTAATCTAGGGCCGTATAAGGTTTTCTATTATAATACTAATTTCTTTTATAAAGGAAGGGGTTAGGGGTAGGGATTTGGGCTAGATAAGCCGTCTACTCCATATATTAAGCTGTAAGCCTAAATAGGCTAGCTATTTTCTTTTAAAGATTATATCGTGGCTTCCTAGGTCTATAATAAGAAAGGGGACGTTATACTACCTTCGTCTATTAACACGGAGGTGGATCTGTAAGATAGTTATAATAGGTAGTCCTATTCGTCTGTTATACCCGCGAATAGGAACTAGTTTAGGCAGTTCCTTAAGAGGCGCATTTAAAAATTCAGCTAGCTTTATAGCGCACTAGGTGTCTATTAAGGCAAAGGCATTCGCTCCAGAGTTAGCTAAAGCGGAGGTTAAAACTTGATATCTATTATAAAATAAAGTATAAGGGATAGTGTAGCTTCTTTCACTAACTAGCCGACCCAGATTAATATATAACATATTAATTCCTTTTAACCCTAAAGAGGAGTCTTTCTCTAGGGTTCCTCTTTTTCTAACTCCGCACTATCCTTCTAAATTAATAAAACCTTGCCTGTTTTTGCCTTTGTCTGGCAATTCTTTATAAAATGGTCTTTCTGGCCGTATAAGAAGCAAGCTCCTTAATTATTAAGGGCCTGTTTATAGGGGTTGTTATACGTAGGCTAAGTATGCACTAGACCCGTAGTAGGATTAGCTGTATAGCTAGCTGCTAAATTAACGGCGGGCTATACAGCTAGTGCTATAGGAGTTGCAGATCGTGCCGGAGTATTATAGGCCGTTTGTGTAGTGCTTATAGTCTGGTTTAGAGAGTTTCTAGCTTTATACCACTTAGCTTATGCCTTAATTTAACGGAGGCCTTGGTTAATAGATAGGCAGTAGTTTATAAGTACCTTTAGCGTCTATACAGTAGTAAAAACTGGTAGTACGGCGCGCTGTAGGTCTAGGGTAAGCTTATTAAAGAGGTCCGGCATTAGGTCTTTATAGGGAATTTAGGCTTAGCCGGCTAGGTATAGAAAGCAGGTCTAGAAGGCTAAAAAGGTTTCCGTCATCTTTATATTAAGAGCTTTATAATTAAGGCGGGCGTTCTATACCTTAAAGGGGTCCTTATAGATAGAAGATAAGTGGTTAATTATCTCGTCTCTAGAGAGGAAGGGATCTGCCAAGTCCTAGGCGTATCGCGGACGTAGGTGCGTCTGTACGTCTCCGCCAGTACGGCTGAAGACGTAGGCCATCTTAGCTTAAGTAGTAGGGAAGTGGTCCGTATTAACTTTAAGCTTATTCTGCAATTAAAGCTTCCAGTTATTAAATATAGGGTCAGTTCCGTCTATAAGTAATAGGGGGTCTATAACCTTCGCGGACTATAACAATGCTAATGCTGTACGTTGGGCTAGGGCCTTAAGGACTATAGTAAGTCTCTAGGTGTCTAATAACTCCTTACTAGGTATAGGGGTGTCTCTGGTTTTAAGTAGCTCTTAAAGCTATTTAATTTTGGCATTAGCTGCTATAAGCTCTTTCTAGGGGGTCGCAACGGCGACTATTTTACTATTAGAGGTATTTACAGGTCCTGCAGCGGCTTTACCGGCTGCTATATTTCTTGGCATAGTAGTAGGGATATTAGGTAATTTCCAGTATTTGTTTATTTTCTAGGGGTTCTAGTTTATATATATCCTATTCTTAGGTTTCGCGTTCTGTTTGTATTCTTTTGGTTCTTGGGTCTGTTCTATCCTTATAGTCCTAGTAATGTCCTTAGGGTCCTATTCTATATCCTTATCCTGTTTGTGGTTTTATAGATAGATATTTTTAAGTTCCTTCTTAGGAAGAAAGAGTAATAATAAGCTTTAGATAATGTTAGTAACTTAGTTAATTAAGGCATAAGCACGGCATAAGGGACGCGCAAGCCTGTATAATTGGTAGTCTATAAACAAGGATCCAAAGCTAGAGAGAGAAAAGGAGAAGAAGAGCAGCGCCGCTTGATGTTTTATGTGATCTTTGCGTCACGTGACCGCAATCTGCGGCGATTTGCTAGTACCGTAATACTGTCCGAGATTGTCTAAAACTGTCTGCGATTGTCCTGAAACTGTCTGCGATTGTCCGCTACAATCCACTGCCATAATCCACCGTTTTCCACTAGCGCCGTAACAAGCTTTGCTACTAATATATAAATATAAAGAGATAAAAATAAGCAATTTTAGAAGTATAAGATAAATAAGAAAAGTAGTAGGAGACTCCTAAGTAAGGGTAGAGTCCTTACCTACTAGGATATTAATTAATTAAAGTTAGAGGATGTTACGGGACACCTCTGTAACACCTTATATATATCTACCTATATCCACCTATTTCCATCAACGCAGTAAGAAGAGACTGACCGCGATATAACAATCTAATAGCAATCTGCCGGCAATCTACAGCAATTTGCCGCATTTTGCTATATTCTGCCAAGTCTACTAAATCCTACCAAGTTCTGCCAGGACCGCTACTTAAATCCTATTCTACTCTATATATATATTAACTAAGCAACTAAACTAATAATATATACCCTTTTTTCCCATTTTCTTACCGTCTCTCCTTATATAACGTCTTAACTTTATTATATAGTTTATATATATAGCTTAATAATATCTACTTCGCTATATATTATTACCGCTTATAGTCACTTCGTAACACTATATTGCGTTAACCTTATATACTCTTCTCTAAAATACAGAACGACCCTAAAGCCCCTATAATAGCCGCCAGCATTATATCTATACTCTAAAAACAATTGGCAAAGATATAGAAGTCCTTTATAGACGCCCTTATATAGAACTAAGCCACTTTAATTTAATAATAAGCCAAATAAGAAGTATAACACCTGTAAATAATTAAGGACCTCTAAGAAGAAGTCTGTATCCTTAAGATGCCTACACTAGGGCCCTAAGACTAAACGCCTTCCCTAAAGACAAATATGTAGGATAAGAGTCCTAAACCTATAGTAGCTATTTACTCTAAACCAACTACCGTACTATAATAATCTAAATAACTACTAGACCCTCTAATATTTACCAGTAAATAATAAGAACTTTAATTATTCCTAAGCTAGCTTAAAAATAAGCTAACTAGTAATGCTAACTGCTACCTAACTAAAGCTAACTAACTCTGCTACGCCCTAAGTTAACTAAAAGAAGATATAGCTAACCTTATTAAACCCCTTTAACTAAACTTAGTATAAAGTCTAGTTATACTTCTTAAAGCTATATATAGTAACCTAAACCGCCAAGCTACCGCTTAGAGGAAGATAAACTATATAACTTAAGGAATGAAAAGCTTCCCAGTATACTTTTCTAAATTTAACTGTTATATAAAGAAAATAGGCTGGAATGACTCCGTACTAGTTAATAGCCTTATTAAATTCCTAAGCCCTAAACTAAAAACCTCCCTAATAGGTATAGACCTACTAGGAGCCCTTAACGCCTACGTAAATATTATTAATAAACAGTACAATAATATACTATGCCTAATACTAAAGTCCACTCCTTAATATAATATAACAGCTCTATAAATGTCTACTAAGTTATTATCTTAGCCTAAGCACCCTAATACTATAGATATTAATATAGAGACCCTAGGATATACTCTACTAGGATCCCCTAAATAAGAACAACATATTAAGCTAGGCCTTTACTTTAAATGCGGGAGTAAGGATTATATCTTAAGATACTACTCCGTCCCTATGCCCCAATATAACTTATAAATAGCTAACACTAACAACCGTTTACCGCATTAATTCTCCAGTTACTATCCCTAATCTTTACAATGCCTAGACATTAGTTTCCTGACATTTCCAAAATCACACCAAAACTGTTACGGACGCTTTAAGTACGATGTTACGACTACTTAGAGAAGAGTCGTCAGAAGCTAGTTGGTTAATATAGGTACGGTCCAGGATGGAACCGGTGGAACTATATAATAAGAAATGGTAACCAAGGTCACGTGGTTAGGTCTGTAATCTATGGGATTAAGGGAATATAGGATCTGCGGATAGATTAACGGATTAACAGATTAACAGATTAATAGAGCGAAGGGATTTCTTAGGCGTATGGTTATGTATTTAAAGGACCACAGTCCCTACCCAGATAGTTCTCTCTTTATAGTAAATCTCAGAATATAATTAGAGTTAATCTATTAGGTAACCACTCCACTAATTATTATGTTGTTAACTTAAGTTTTAATATCTATACACCTAGCCTAATAATAGGACCCACCGTAGTTACTGCTATAAGGTTCCGTTACACATTTACTACCTAGTTATAGTATTAACAAGAGAAGTTAAATAATATGCTACTAAAAGCACTAGTCACGACGCCATTAACGGCAGTAACGACCTTAGGATTAGGCGAAGACACTAGTATAGCAGATATTAATTCACAGTTAATTACGTAAGGTTAGTTATAGGAAATAGTTAATCACTTATAAGATAATAATAGGATACTTAAAGAACGCATTAATGGAATTGGAGCAGTAAAGGTTAAGTTACTATCAATTAAATAATTCTTAGGAGAGAAGTTGAAGCTTAAGGGATTTCTTATATAAATATACTTTAAAGTTATACAAGAAGGAGCGAAGCTAGCAATATTAGCGGATTAAGTAGTATATGCAGGACTATTCTTAATAGGAAGAGCACTTAAATAGTTTAAACTATATCTTACAGAAATATAGATAAATGGTATAACAACTACTAACTAATATATATGATACGTGTTTATAAGTTAGAACGGGTTTACGGAACAGTTAACGCAAATATTTAGAGACCTAGAGGTAATAACCATAGTAAAACAAAGGCTTTAAAACCTAGTATAATGCACTTTAGTAATTAAATACATAACACAGTTTTAAACGCTAGCTATATAGGTTGAGTGGAATAATAAGGCGCTTATAGCATAGTATAAACAGGGACTTAAGGCTAAAGTCTAGGACGTAATTATTCTAATAGAAGATGTAGACACCCTAAGGGAACTAATTAATTAAGTAATTAAGATTAATAATAGGATCTTCTAAAGGGAACAGACTAAGAAGGGTTAGAATAGAGTTCTATAGTTGTATAAAGCGCAGAGTACGCAATAATAGACGTAGAGTTAAAAACTATGGTATGGCGCAGAGCTAATGGACCTAAGCGGTACTAAAGAATCTAAGAGATAGAATAAGAAATTATAGAAACCTAGAGGTTAAGAATTAAGTAATTATAGGACTAAGAAGTAGAGGCTAAATAAGGGATCTTAAGAGCAGAAGACATTTAGGCGGACTTTATAGCAAAATTAGTGGTTTAAAGATAGAGCTTATATAAATTATAGAAAATAGGATTATTTTGCTAGAGACTATAGAAGTGGTTAGAGTAACTATATAGTAAAGGGCACTAGGTTATTAGAGTATAATAATATAGATATAAGTGTGTTACGTAGGACCTAGGAGTGTTTAATTAAGCACTTCGCGTTTTATTATAATAACGCATGCTAAGTTTATAAGGACACTAAGTACGGCGTAAGCTATTAGCTATAAGAGCTAGAGTTAAGAGGGCTTAAAGGAACTAGAGAGTTAGACAAAGAATAAGATTAACTCTATAAGCTAGATTAAAATATCACAGCAATATATAGATAAGGATTAGCAACAATAACAATAGAGTTAGAGTACTTATTAATTAACAGCAATAAGGAAGAAAAAGAGGCTAACTAGGAGCGCTTAAACCTTAATCACGCAATAAAAGTAGAGATTAAAACCACTATAGAACGCGGATTAGTAACGGGTATTATAACACCGTTAGATACGGCATCTATTACTTTATAAGACGGAAGAGTAATATCTAAAGATAATTAAGCAAGCAGACAACTACTAGTGCTAGCTTACTACTTATAAAAGGCAAAAGGCTATAGGCTTAAGATTCTTATAAAAAGATAAAAGACGCTTAAAATTCTTAAAACAAGATAAGATATACCTAAGATTTATAAAGTGTAATAAGGAAGGCTTAAGCACCTATAACGGAAGAAAACTAATGGGAAAGAGTAATGGCTTAGTTTAAAGATAAACAAATAAGTATAGGATGTAAGTTTAAGAACTATAAGTTTAGAGAACAAGTAAGAACGTTAATCCTAGGTAAACGCAGTGTTTAGCCTAAAGATTAAAAAGTTAATACTAAAATTAAGAAGTAAGACGACTTTAAGGATCTAGCTATAAGACGCAGAAAGTAAGAAACTATGGATAAGTTCAGAGCAAGAATTATCGTATGGCAAGAGCAAAAACTAGACTAGAGATTTAGTGTAATAGGTTATATAAGGGACAGAGCACCTATATAGAGAGTTACTAATAGGCCTAAGGTAGGGACGCCTAGAGTAAAGTAGTTAAATAAACTGGAACAAGAAGAGGATCTAGGGATTCCAACTAGGTTTAAAGAAAGATATACTAAAGGATGTTACAACGCAGCGATAATAAGGTACTTTTTTATAGACAGACTATATATACTAAACCAGTTATATGGAAAGTGGTATAGGCAACGATATAATAATAAATAGGAAGATTTCTATATATAGCTAGACAAAAAAGTTGTCTAAGACCAACCTATTATAGAGAAACGCATAAGTTATATTAAAGGAGCATTAATTATAACGTTAAGGAACCTAGAAGAAGGATCTAGGGACTAGAGAAGTAAGTAATAAATCTTAGTACTTGCAGATAAAAGACCGACGGACAGATCGGTTAAATAGAGGTTTAAACTATAGATTAAAGATAAACTAAGAGTTAACCTAAGTTACCTAGCGCATTATATACTATCATATATAGCTTATATGGATAATACGTATAACATATATAGAGCACCCAAGGATAAGAACCGGAAATACCTAAAAAGGATATATTAGGCACTAGAAGAGAAGCGGTTTAGAGATGCTAAGTATATACATAGATAGCACCTAGTAGAAGTATAGAGTTAAGGGGACCTAATACTTTAACTAGGAAGATTCTTTATGGAAAAATACCTAGACGGATAATAGTGGTAGGAGTGTCCAGAGAATACTTATCTATGGCACGTAGAGGAAAAGAAAAGAATTAAGTATTAGCCTAAGGAGGACTAAGTATAAATAGAATCTAGTAGCTAATAGTTAGGAAAAGGGGAGGCCTACGGGACTAGAGGGAACCAGTAGTAGAGCCTTAGACCCTTAAAGGAATTCAAGGTTAATACCTAAATTTATAAATCTAGTGGCAAGATTAATAGTTTGAAGCACTAATAGATAGTAGAGCAATAAGAAACCATATATTACTAGTAGTAGTAAAAAGGATGGGGCTACCGTACAGACAGAAGAAGCACCTATATCTACTTATAATAATTTTAGGAGATTAGATAGCCTATAGAGGAGGCATTATTAATCTTAAAATGGGACCTATTTAGTTAATTATTAAAGGAAGGCAAGTTAGGATGTCCTTTAATATCCTACCGTTGGGATAGGATAAGGCAATACTAGGGATACCTTAGTTACAGGAATATAATCTAAAGATTAATTAGGTTATAGGTCAGGTTAATATTAGAGATACTTAATAACGCAAAATGTAATAGTAAACTAAGTTAGTATGGTACTAAGTTGGAGTGATATATAAAGAGACTAAGCGAGGCTTAAGTTATATACTAAAGAGATACCATAAGTATGGTAAAAAGTTATAGTTACTAGAAAGTAAAAAGCTGTTAAAGCATGTAGTATAGGACTATAAGATAGAGTTAGAACTAGGAATAAGTCTAAAGTTCTTTCCAATCTATAAGCTTACTAAAACCGAGTTAGTAGCGCTTAAGGAGTTTGTCTAGGAGAACTTATAAAAGGGATATATTAGACTATTGCAGTCATTAGTAAGATATCTAGTATTATTTATCCTAAAGAAAAACAGAAAACTTAGGATGTATATAGACTATAGACAGTTAAAGAGCATTACTAGAAAGGATAGGTATCCTTTACCCTTAATTAGCGAAATCTAAGACAGGATAGGTAATGCGTAAATCTTTACAAAGATAGATCTAAGGTGGGTGTACTATTAGATTAGAATTAAGGAAGGCAATAAGTGGAAGGCAGCCTTTAGGTTAAAGGAAGGACTATATAAACCGTTAATTATATAATTCGGGCTTATAAACGCACTAGTAACGTTCTAGAAGTGAATTAATAGTATGTTAGGAGAACACCTTAATAAGTTTATTATAGTATACCTTAACAATATTATTATCTACTTAATAAGTAAGGAAGAATATAGAGAATATATTAAATGGGTCTTAAAGAGACTATAAGAAGAACAGATGCTAGTAGCAATTAAGAAATACGAGTTCTTTATAAGGAAGACCGATTTTATAGGATTTATTATTAAACTAGGAAAAATTAGTATAGACCTAAAGAAAGTTGAAGCTATAGTAAATTGGCAAGAACTAGAGAATGTTATACAGTTAAGATTGTTTCTAGGATTTTGCAATTACTATAGGAGGTTTATAGCATAGTGGTTAAAGAGCATTAAGCCGTTTATAAGGCTAATAAAGAAAGAGGAACTATGGGTTTAAGTAAAGGAGTAAAGAAAACTATTTAAAGAGCTAAAAGAGTTGTTTACCCAGGAACTAGTCCTTAAGGTCTACTAACTAGGGTTAGAGATGGTTGTTAAAATAGATGCATTAGACTTCGCACTAGGAGCATACTTGCTATAGAAGCATTAGGACGCATAGCATCTAGTAGCGTATTATAGTTAAAAAATAATACTACTAGAGTTAAACTATAACATCTATAATAAGGAGTTGTTAGGTATAGTTATAGTACTTAAGGAATAGAGAGTATTTTTATAAGGCATAGAGAAACTGTTTATGGTTAAAACAGACTATAAGAATCTTATAGGATTCCTAACAATAAAAGAGCTAAATAGAAGATAAGTTAAATGGGCAGAAATGCTTACAGAACATTATTTTAAAATTTAGTATACTAAGGGTACTAAAAACGCAAGAGTAGATATACTTAGTAGGAAGGCAGAGTTGTAAAATAAGGAGAAGCTATTAGGGGCTTTACTGCAAAAGGATTAATATAGATTAATTAGGTATAATTATCCAAAGATCATAGCAACTAGGGAAAGTTAGATCTATAAATTACCCAAGAGTGATTAGATATAGAAGATTTAAGATATATAGGTAGAGGATCTAGACACGGAATAGTACAAGAATAGAGAAGCGACTTATATTCTAAGGTTTATCACAAAAGAGTTTGTTAAGTTATTCTATAAGGGACTAACTTAAGGATATAATAGAGCTATAGGCTTAGTATTAAGACTTTAAAAGGAGTATGTTATTTAAGGAATCTGGGAACTAGTAAGATAAGTTATAAAGGGATATCCAGATTGCTAAAGAAATAAACCAATAAGGCATAACCCGTACGGAGGGCTATAACCTATTAAAGTACCAGAAAGACCATAGGAAGTTATATTATAGGACTTTATTATTAAGTTACTAACGTTAAGAGATTCTATTATAGAACAAGATTATAACGCGATTTTAGTAATAGTGGATAAGCTTATAAAGTGGGGATACTTTATAGCATATACAGAAGAGATATTAGTAGAAGATATCGCTAGAATCTATATTAAGGAAGTGTTCGTAAGGTATAAAGCACTAGATAAAGTTATATTGGACAGAGATCTAAGATTTATAGCAGTATTCTAGGAGGTATTCTTGGCGGAATAAGGAGTTCGCGCAGTAACCTTAATAGTATATTATCTGTAGATGGATAGATAAACGGAAAGATTAAACCAGATACTGGAGCAGTATCTAAGGTATTATGTTAATCACGCACAGAACAATTAGGTATTGTTACTACTAGTTATACAGTTTATATATAATATAACACCATAAAAAGGAATGGGAATATTACCATTTAAGGCAAATTACGGATACAAGCTAAAAACGTCGTTATCGCCACGTTAAGTAAAGAAAATAAGTAGCATAGCTAAAGAAAGAATACAGACGTTAATAAATCTTTATATAAACCTTAAAGAAATAGCTAAACTAGTATAAGAATAAATAAAAAGGTACTATAACGCTAAGAGATCTAAGGGACCAGATCTTAAGGAGGGAGATAAAGTATAGCTACTATATAAAAATTTTAAGAGTTGACAACTAAGCAAGAAATTAGACTATATTAGACTAGGACCTTTTAAAGTCACAGAGAGGATTTTATTGGTTATATATAAGTTAAACCTACCAGCCAAAATAAGAATCTACCCTATATAGTATATCGCAATACTAAAGCTAGTATATAGAGATATTAAGCTACTAGTTTACAAATAGGACACATATAGAGGGCAAGAGGAAGACGAATAGTAAGTTTTAAAGGTTATTAGTTATAAGGACGTAGATAATAAAACGTAGTATAAAGTAAAGTGGATAGGCTATAGTAAGACTACCTAAAAACCACTAAGCAACCTAGGGAACGCTATAGGAAAGGTATAAGAGTATTAGAGGAAAGTAGGTTAGGCAGCATTAATAAAGAGGGATCGCTAAAGAATGAGTTACCTAAGGGGGACCTAGGAGGAGTACCTGCCGAGCTACTTAGAGTTGTTTCCCCTATTAGTAAACGCGAGTCTGTTTCACCCTCCTCCGCTTCTAGCTTATAGAGACCATACTCTACTAGGTAAAACTCCTTAGAGCGCACCTTCTTATAAACCTTCTTAAGACGGGTTAACTAAGCGAAGGCAGTCTAATGAAGTTTAAACGCGTAAGTAGATGCTTCTAACGTACAGCGTTAAGCCTCTAGTAACTAGGCTAATTCCTTAGTAGAATAACGGAGTTTATTATAAGCGGCCATAAGTAAGCTCTTAAGCTTTTTAGCCTTGGATTAAACACAAGACCCTATAATAAGTTACTTAGGGAACTAGAAAACTATTAAGAGTTATAGAATGCGTATATTTAGCGTTAGGAACCGATCTAACATTACAGAAAGACCGTATATTTAATTTGGTATACTTAGCGTAAGAGGATAGTTAGCAACCAGAAGGAGCCGCGATCGCAATATATACTAACTTCTTATCCGCACAATAGGAATAGGAAGGCATGGCCTTACCTAGAGAAAGAATCTTAAGTACTACGCAATTACAACGGTTAGTAGAAGAAGAAGAAGAGGCTTTAGGTATAATAAGTAAGGATATTAACCAGATTAATTAAACGGGCATTATACCTCTAGTGGATAACTTAGAGATATTAGAAATCTTTAAGGACAAAGATAAAGAGGAGGGAGATAGTATTACGGACGCTTTAAGTACAATATTATAACTACTTAAAGAAGAGTTGGTAGAAGCTAGTTAGTTAATATAGGCACAGTCTAGAATGGAACCGGTGGAACTATATAATAAGAAATGGTAACTAAGGTTATATAGTTAGGTCTATAATCTATAGGATTAGGGGAACATGGGATCTATAGACAGATTAACGGATTAACAGATTAACAGATTAACAGAGTAAAGGGATTCCTTAGGCGTACGGTTGTGTATTTAAAGGACCATAGTCCCTACCCAGATAGTTCTCTTTTTATAGTAAATCTTAGAATATAATTAGAGTTAATCTGTTAGGCAACCACTCCATCAGTTGTTATGTTGTTGACTTAAGTTTTGATATCTATACACCTAGCCCAATAACAGGACCCACCGTAGTTACTACTACAAGGTTCCGTTACAAAAACTCACCCTTTTTAACTTTAATTTTCTCCACCACTATACTATAATAAATTATAAAATTTAAGCTATATATAAATAAATACTATTTTTAAAATAATTAAAAGTTATTTTAAAAAAACTTAAGAAATTAAAAAGTTATTTAAGCTAGAAGTTAAACAACTTTGATTTTCTACCCTCTCGCTAAGAAATTTCTTAGTAAAACCTAAAAAAAATAATGTTGTTTAACTTCTAGCGTAAATAACTTTTAATTATTTTAAAAGATAGTATTTATTTATACATAAATTAAATTTTATAATTTATTATAGTATGGTAGTGGAGAAATTTAAAGTTAAAAAGGGTAAGTTTTGGTGTAATTTTGGAAATGTTGGGAAACTAATATCTAGGCATTATACCTAGTTTTAGCCCTATATCTAGTAAGTACCACTTATAAGGATAAAGTTATAACCAATATTCTAGAGGAACCCCTTTATACTCGCTACTAAAAGGCATATTTTAAAGTTAAGTTACTTTTCAAGACAGCTATGTTATAGGATCTTATTAAATGCATTAGATATAGCAAATCCTAACTCTTAGGATTATAGTATAACTATTAATTGCCGTCTTTAGCAGAAAGGTTAATAGGCTAATACTTAAGTCCTAATTAATATAGAAGCTAGTAGCATAGGATTTATTAATAAGATCTTCGCGTAAGATAATAGGTTTACCCTAATACCCCTTAACTAGCATATTAATATATTTAGATTTAATAGTAAACGCACTATTTTAGGCCGTATTACTTATATAGCGGCCCTAAGACTCTAATACCTAAACTATAAAGAATTAATTAAGCTCTTTATAACTACCCTAAGTTACCTAGTAATCCTTAAACAGCCCTGGATAAAGCTATATAAGGTAATCATTAATTAGGACAATCTTAAGCTTCTATTTGCCGCCTCCTATTGCAAGCAGAAGTGCCTTATAACTTACTACTTAGACCCTAAACTAAAATCTAAAAAATCTACTAAGATCCACCAGTCCAAAATTTCCACTAATATCTACTCTATACTTAAGAATTCTACCAAATTCTATTAATATAAGATTTCCACTAACGTCTATCAAGAACCTAAAAATAATATATAACTACACAAACTAACTCTAACTGCTGCACCCCAAACTAAGTAGAAGCTTAAGCTTAATATATAAAAGTACTAGAAGAACTGGTATTCTACTATAAAAAGGATACTTAAAGAACCTAAACCTAAATCTAATACTAACTCTATATTTAATACTAAACCTAAACCTAAATAAGAAACTATATAAGAAACTAAGGATAATCTAAGCTCGCTTAACACCTTAAATATCTATATAATTAGAGCTACCCTCTTAGCACGACTTGCTAGAAAACCCAAATATACAATCTTCGCCATTATAATAGCTGATATTAAAAAAAGCCCTAGCACTAAAGAAGTACACTAACTCTGCTATAAAAGTACTAGTATACCACCAGAAGTATTTAGAAGTATTTTTATAAAAGAAAGCTGATAAGTTAGTAGAGTACCAGCTATATAACTATAAGATTATACTTAAAGAAGGAAAACAGCTAGGATTTAGACCCCTATATAGAATGTCCTAAAATAAACTCTAAGTGCTGTGGAAGTACTTAAATAAATACCTTAGTAAAGGATTTATTAGAGCAAGCTCTTCGCCCGTAGCTGTACCTATAATCTTTATTAAAAAACCTAGTGGCGGTCTACGCTTCTATATAGACTACTAAGATCTTAACGCTATTACTATTAAGAATTAATATCCGCTCTTATTAATTTAAGAAACATTAAACTAATTAAGTAAAGCTTGCTACTATATAAAACTTAACCTTATCTATATATTTAACCGCCTCCATATTACAAAAAGAGATAAATAGCTTACTACATTCCGCACTAGGTATAGACTATTTAAATACTTAGTAACGCCATTTGGCCTTGCAAATACCTTAAGTTTATTTTAGTACTTTATAAATAATACTCTATAACCTTACCTAGATGTTTTCTATACTGCTTATATTAACAATATCTTAGTATATAGCAATAACCTAACTAAATATAAGGAATATGTTAACCTTATCCTAGAAGCTATCTATAGAGCTAGCCTACAGTTAAATATAGATAAATATAAATTCTATAAAATAGAAGTCCTATACCTTGGACTTATTATTTTTATAAATGGTATATAAATAGACCTAAAAAAGATTAAAGTAATTATAAACTAATAAGAACCTAAGAACATTAAGAACGTAAGAGCCTTTATAGGATTTGCTAACTTCTACTAATAGTTTATTAATAACTTCTCCGCTCTGGTTTTACCCCTTATAGCCCTAACCTAAAAGGATAAAGCCTTTATCTTTAATAAGGAATATAAGAAGGCCTTTGCCTATCTAAAAGTTATATTTACTACCGCACCTATACTCTAATACTTTAATCTAAACTAAAAGAGTGTTATAGAAGCTAATTTATCTAACTACGTTACTAAAGGCATTCTGTCTTAGTATAATAAAGAAGGAGTACTGCACCCTATAATATACTTCTTAAAATAACTAAGTTTAGCTAAATATAACTATAAGATCTACAATAAGGAATAGTTGGCTATTATTAGACGTTTTAAATAATGGCGACCCAAACCAGAAGGCGCTAGATTTCTAATTAAGGTCCTTAGCAACTATAAGAATCTATAGTATTTTATAACTATAAAACAGCTAAGTTATTATTAAGCCCGCTAGTTAGAATATCTGTTCTATTTCCAATTCTTAATTATATACCGTCTAGGCGTTTAAGGTTAAAAACCTAATACCCTAACCTAATATTTATAGGACATACTAGTATAGGAAGAAGTATATACCTACTGTAATTAAACCCTGCTTTGCCCTAAACTATTTAACCCTCCCATTAAAGATGTTATAATACACGTCCTTTAAATAACTGATTAATTAATTAAACAGATAATAGTTAATAAATACCTAAATAATAAGTTTATCTAAGAGACGCTTAAGCTAATCTAAGATGGCATTAGACGCTTTAAAAGGATTTCTCTAAGTAAATATAAAGCCTATAGAGACCGCTTATACTATAGGAACCGCCTAGTTATACCTAACCACAACAAACTTAAGCTTAAGCTCCTTAAATATATATATAACCTACTAGTAGCTAGTTACCCAGGCTAAGAAAAAACCCTAGAACTGCTCTAATAGGAATATTACTAGCCAAATATGCATAATATAATATAAAGGTATGTCTCTAGCTACTATACCTACCAATAAGCCAAAGCTTTACATAAGATATACAACGGCTTTCTAAAGCCACTGCCTATTCCAGACCAAAGATGGAAGGATATCTTAATTAACTTTATTATTAAGCTCCCCGTAAGTAAAGGCTGCATAAATATTATAGTAGTTATAGACCGACTATCTAAGATAAAATACTTAATTGCCTGCCTTAATATATTAGCGTTTGCTGTTACCTAACTATTCCTAGACCATATATAGAAACTCTATAGACTCCCTAAAACAATTATCTCTAATAAAGGCAGCTAGTTTATCTTTATATTCTAGAAAGAACTAACTACTTAACTCTATATTAAAGCACTATTATCTATAGTATACTACCTAAAAACAGACGGTTAAATAGAATATGTAAATGCTATAATGGAATAGTATATTTAGATATATATATTATATTTATAGGACAACTAGATAGACTAGCTTATATTTACCATATTTACTATAAATAACTCCGTCTTAGAAACTATAAAGGTCTCTCTATTTCTAGCTAACTACGGCTAGCATCCATAAATGGGTTTTAAACCCTTTAGTAATGTTTCTTGCCTAGCTTATTACACCTTATAAGTTATAAAGGCAAATAAATTTATAAAGAAGATGGAAGAACTATAAGAGTTCCTTACTGGCGGTATATATTCGTTTCACGTATCACGTGCAAGCACGTGATCTACGCGAGACGCGTATATATCGACAACACTGTATTATAGATAGAACGAGAAGAATCCAACTACACACCGCACTGCACGTATATTACGTCTATTACACTGTGTTAAAGCATACCAACACTAATCAGTGAGCGCGCACAGATCAGGAAACACGCAGATAGCTTAGAAGACAGTTATACTGTCCACCTTGCAGCAGATTGGAAGATAGTTATACTCATCCACCTTTCGTATCAGCCTATTTCAGTTGAAGAGAAGAAGAGAAACCACCTAGGAGTACTTGTCTGGTATCCACGACGACTTCTAGACATCTCGTTCTATCTATTTCAGAAGAATTACTGCGCAAAACACCTTACCCTAGTCAAACAACTTGAACCGCCCCCTTAACCGCCTCCTCAACCACCTCCTCAACCGCCTCCTCAACCGCCTCCTCAACCGCCTCCTCAACCGTTCCCCTACCTTCATCCTACGAACACCCTTACCCTTACCCTTACCTACCCAAACAATATATAAAACACAAGATGTCAGGAATAGAGAAAGACTGGGAGAAAGACTGGGAGGAAGAAGCAGCTAAATGGGAAGACCCAACGGAAGCCCCCAAGGACGAGCTAATCAACTACGTACAATGCAAGATGTACGTATATACAGAAATACACAACCAGCTAGACTTTCCACTCTGGGAATCGTTCCAGGGAGATTTTAAGGTCTTTATGGTCGATATCTTTATAAAAATACCCTCATACTGGCTTCAGCAACTATACAATTGTCTAAACAGCAGAGGAGTATAGGTTAATGCTAACCATAAACAAGGTAAAATACTTACTTAGTTTTTATATAATACAGCATAAGAATATAACTAAACGGAATAGACCAGAGAAATAATAAACGCACTTAAGGACAAGTTTGGCACTAATATTAAGTTAAGAAGTATTAAGTATTATAAGACACATAGAACCCTAGAGGAGCAACAAGCAGGACATACCTCAGTGCCTATACCTTCTGTTATGCCTCAACCTGCAATAACAACAGAGCGACGAGCAAGACGTTCCCCAGTACCCATACCTTCTGTTATACCTTAATCTACAACTACCCCTACCGTCACACCATCTATCATGCCTTAGCCTACAGCTACAATACCGCCCAAAACGCAGATACCTACCCCTGTCATACCTCGACCTACGACTACCTCTACCTCTACCTCTACGACTACCTCTACCCCCACACCATCCGTCACGCCGCAACCTCCGCAGCAACCTCCGCAGCAACCTCCGCAATCTACCCAACAGCAGTATACCATATTGCAACCTACCCCATAACAGCAATCAGACCTAGGAGTAGGAGGAACAACCTTATACAGCAAAGAGGCTGCTATGGTGGCAAAGATACACACGGACAGCCAGAAATACAATAGAGTTAGCGAAAGCTTCAATTTTAAATTAATTATCTTTAAAGATATCTGCAGAAAAGCTAGCCAGGGAATTCCTTCTTTAATTATTATATTGGAGAAGGAACACCCTAGTTAGGGAGTGTATACTACCTTTATAGATCACTGCTACCACAATTAAGATTAAGGCCAAAACTACGACCAAAACTTTAGCTGTAAGGAAATTAAACAGTATGCAAATACCATGGGTATTAATACGAAGGGAGTTCTAGTTAAAGCCTATAGCTCTATTAGCGTAGGTTAAACGAACAAACTTAGATTTGGCATAGCGTTATATAACCAGGTGTAACGGCGCAGGGGCGCGCCACCTGTTATGTTCTGCTATAGACGGAAGAGCTAGTTATTGCGTATATGCTACGGATAACGGGAATAGGACGATTTGGTTTCTTTTTAGAGTTGCTCCAGTGTCGGTATATATTCGTTTCACGTATCACGTGCAAGCACGTGATCTACGCGAGACGCGTATATATCGACAACACTGTATTGTAGATAGAACGAGAAGAATCCAACTACACACCGCACTGCACGTATATTACGTCTATTGCACTGTGTTAAAGCATACCAACACTTACTAATAAAATAATATAGGCCTAATCTGTCTATAAAGCTATAGTAAATAAGAATTAAACCCTAGTACTAGCCTACTAAATTAGTAACTTTATCTAGCTAAATATAAGAAACCTAAATATAAAATAACCTACTAAGAAATTTAATTGGAAGAACGCTGGCTCTTATAAGGTCTAAAAGGTTGTTTTTCCTTATGCCTACTAACTAAAGCTCCCTAATACAGTTAAAATCCACCCTATATTCTATATATTAGTCCTCTACCCTACCGCCCCTATATTAGATACCCTGCCTAAATAGATTTAGGACCCTCTCCTACTAGTTAAAGTAGATAGTAAGGATAAGTACTTTATTAAAAGAGTTAATAATATTAAGTATAATAAATAGAAACGCAAATATATATACTATAACGGAGCCTTGTAGTAGGTACTACGGTGGACTCGTTAATGGGCTGGGTATGTAGGTATAAACAATAGTCAACAACATAATAACAACTGGTGGAGTGGTTGCCCAACAGATTAACTCCAATTGTATTCTGAGATTCACTATGAAGAGAGAACTATCTGGGTAGGGACTGTGGTCCTTTAAATACACAACCGTACGCCTAAGAAATCCCTTCGCTACGTGAGGTACGTGAGGTACGTGAGGTACGTGAGGTACGTGACAGACGTCACGGAGCTCACAGAGCTCACAGAGCCCACCACGTGACTCGGCTACCACCCTTCGTCACATGGTTCCACCGGATCCATCCTGGACCGTGCCTGTATTAACCAACTAGCTTCCGCCGACTCCTCTCTTAGTAGTCGTAACATCGTACTTAAGCTGTCCGTAACATATACCTTATAAAATAGAGAGGCTTTACTAAGCCTATATAGAAACCCGTTAACCCTATAGGACTTATATAAGCCGCAGAAGACTTTTATAAACTCTACCTAGAACTACTATAGCCCTATTTTGCAGAAGCTTAAGTTTAAAGAGGGGGTACTGTTATAGGACACCTCCATAACACCTTATACACGTCTACCTATATCTACCTATTTCTACTAATATAGCAAGAAGAGACTGTTACGGCACTGGCAAATTGCCGTCAGATTGCCGCAAACTGCCGTCACATAATGGCAAGTTGCGGTAAGTTGCCATTACGTGACTAGAAAATTGTATATAACTTTAAGCGGTGCTTCCGTTCTTCTTATTTCCTTTCTTTAGCTTTAGATCCTTGTTTATAGACTACTAATTACACAGGCTTACGCGTTCTTCTTGCTGTGCTCGTGCCTTAATTAACTAAGTTGCTAATATTATCTAAAGCTCGTCTCTACCTTTCTTCCTAAGAAGGAACTTAAATATATCTATAAACCACGAACAGAATTAGAACAGAACCTTAGAATTTAACCTAAAGACTATTACTAGAACTAAAAGAACGGAACAGAACTCCTAAAAGAACCCGCATAGACTAAAATACCCCTAAAGAATTAGAAATTACTAAACGCTATTACTACTATGCTAAGAAACACAGTAGCCAGTAAAGCAGCTGTAGGACCCTTAAATACCTTAGATAAAGAAACAGTTACTGTCTTAAACCCCTAAGTGGAGCTTATAGCAGCTAATGCCGAAATTAAATGGCTTTAAGAGCTGCTTAAAGCTAGGGACACCCCTATATCTAGTGTTGACTTATTAAATAGACTTGCTATGGTCCTTAAGGCCCAAGCCTAACGCATAGTAATAGTATTGTTATGGTCCGCAAAGGTCGCAGACCCCCTATTGCTTATAGATAGAACCGACCCTATATTTAATAACTGGAAGCTTTAACTGCAGGACAAGCTTAAAGTTAATACAGACCACTTTCCTAATACCTGAGCTAAAATAGTATATATCTTTGGCCGCACTGGCGGTAATATATAGACATACCTACGTCCGTAATACGCCCAGGACTTAGCAGACCCCTTTATCTCTAAAGAAGAAATAATTAATTACCTATCTTTTATTTATGAGGACCCCTTTAAGGTATAGAATGCCCGTCTTAATTATAAAAGCCTAATAATAAAAATAATGGAAACCTTCTTAGTTTTCTGGACCCGCTTTTTATACCTAGCCGGACAGGCCTAAATCCCCTAGAAAGATCTAATGCCAGACCTCTTTAACAAGCTTACCCTGGACCTATAGCGCGCCATACTGCCGGTTTATACTACCGTATAGATGCTAAAGGAACTTACAGACTAATGTCTAGCTATTAACTAGGGCCTCTGTTAAATTAAGGCATATGCTAAGCGGTATAAGGCTAGAAGCTCCGCTAACTAGAATATAAGTACTATAAGAACGGGCCGTAATGCCCTAGTAAGATCTATAACCCCTGCCTTACCAACCGTACCGCCTACCATTAACCTAGTGGCTAGCCGTGCAGCTAGTCCTACCGTGACTCCAGCGTATACTTGGCCTTTATATAGCGACCCCTATAGATAGGCCCTTAGTAACTAAGGAGCCCGCTTTATATGCGGTTAAAAGGGTTACTGTATAGCTAAATGCCTAACAAATGCAAAAAAGGATAAGGTCCTACTAATTTAGGAGAATAGTATAGAGGCAAAGTTGGAAAAAGAGGAACCCTAGAGAAAGACTCCTCTCTAGGGTTAAAAGGGATTAACATATTATATATTAATCTGGGTTAACTAATTGGTAAAAAAAGCTGCACTATCCCTTATACTTTATTCCGCAATAGATATTAAGTTTTAACCTCTACTTTAGCTAACTCTAGAGTAAATACCTTTACCTTAATAGATACCTAGTATGCCCTAAAGCTGGCTAACTTCTTAAATATACCCCTTAAAGAACTGCCTAAACCAATTCCTATTTATGGGTATAACGGACGGATAGGGCTACCTATTACAACTATCTTATGGATATACCTCCGCGTTAACAGACAAAGATAGTATAATATCCCCTTTCTTATTACGGACTTAGGAAGCCATAATATAATCTTAGGGAGAAAATAGCTAGCCTATTTAGGCTTATAGCTTAAAGTATAGAGTAAACGGCTTATCTGGCCCAAAACCCTACCTCTAACACCATCTTTTATAAAGGAAATCAGCATTATAATAGAAAACCTTATACGGCTATAGATAGACACCGTTTATTGGGCCGATGCTATATGTAGGGACTAGGTATTTAAGAAAGATATACAGCTTAATCCGCAACAAATCCATATACTACAACGCTCCTAAACTACTAATGTTGTACCACTAATACTAGGGACTTAGGAAGCTAGTAATAAGCTAGATAAACTAGGCCCTATACAGCTATAAAGAACAGTAAGGAATATTAGACGCTATACTAAATAAATAGACTAAAAGGATAATTTATGAAAAATAGAACAGGAGCGAAGGAGAGTTATAAACTCTTTACCATAAAATACGGTCTACGGAATGTCTGTAAAGAAACCTATAAACCTCCTACTAGTTAATATTTGCTATATTAGTGCTATAGGGTTCTACTAGAACTTAAAACGGCCTAATACTATTGCCTTTACAACTAGCTTATACAAAATTAACTAGATAATTAAAGATAAGGAAGCCCTAGCCTGTAACCAGCTTAGTGGGGAAAGTAAGCTTATAGATAAGGAGCTAGTAGAATAGAAACTACTCTACTAATACTAGGAATTTAAGAACGTGTTCTCTAAGGCAGCATCTAATATGCTCTCACCTTACTAACCGTATAACTATAAGATTAAGATTAAGCCCGATAAAGAAAATACCCTTAGTTATAGCTCCATCCGCTAGCAATCTACTAATAAGCTATAGGCCACTAAGTAGTACCTTATTAATACCCTTAATAAGGGCTTTATTAAGCCTAGCTAAGTCCCTTTTGCCTTACCCATTCTCTTTATAAAAAAGCTAAATAGCAGACTCCGTTTCTGTATTAACTACTATAAACTAAACTATATAACCCGTAAAGACTAATATCCGCTGCCCTTACTTAAAGAAATACTAGCCCATATAAGTAAGGCTAAGATTTTTATAAAGCTTAATATCCGCTAGGCCTTTTACCAAATTAGGATAAACCCTAGATCTAAGGATCTTACTATATTTTAGACCCACTACAGATTATATAAATATAAAGTACTACCTTTTAGACTGACTAATGGACTGGCTATATACCAACAATACATAAATAATGCACTCTTTAACTACCTTAATGACTTCTATACAGCCTACCTAGATAATATTATAATTTACTCTAAGAATAAACTGGAATATAAAGAGCATATCTATAAAGTCTTATAACGGCTCCGCAAAGTGGGTCTCTAGGCCAATATTAGGAAGTTAGAATTTAGTATTAAGTGCACTAAGTATTTAGGGTTTATTATTAGTATAGATAGAATTAAGGCAGACCTAGAAAAAACGGCTATAATTAATTAGTGGGAACCCCTAAAGACCGTAAAGGGGGTATAGTTATTTTTAGGTTTCTATAACTTCTACTAACGCTTTATTAAAGACTATAGCAAAACCACTTGGCCTCTTAACTGCCTTACTAAAAAGAACTAACCTTTCTATTTTAATACTGTATGCAAAAGGGCCTTTAATAAACTTAAAAAGCGGCTGGTCTCTACTTTGCTACTAGCCCATTTCTACCTAGAACGGCCCTCAATATTAAAAACGGATGCTTTAGATGGTGTAATAGCTGCCATCTATTCTTAGAAACAGCCAAATAGAGAATGGCACCCTATTGTATACTATTTAAAGACTATAATAGACGCTAAGCTAAACTACTATATCCATAATAAAGAGATACTGGCTATTATTTCTAGCCTTTAGCACTAGCGTGTATAGCTAAAAGGAACCCCTAAACCTATTTAGGTAGTTTTAGACTATAAGGCCTTAGAATACTTTATAATAACTAAAGCCCTTACAGCCTAGCAGGCACGCTAGGCGGATACCCTATCTTAGTTCCACTTCTAAATTATATATAGGCTAGGCGCTACTAACTATGCGGACGCTCTTATAAGGCGTAAACAGGATATAAATAACTAGATAGCCGTAAAGATCTTATTATAGACTTAGATACTATTATAACTAGAGTATCTTAACCCCTAGATACGGGCAGAACTAAACATAGACTCTTTAAATACCAAGATATATCCTATTAACTCTATAGAACTTAACCTTATTAACAAACTGCTATAGGCAAACTATATAGCCCCCTCTCTATAGAAGTACCGTAAAAAGATAAAGAACGTTAACAGCCTATAGTCCCTTAAAAATGGATTACTTAAGCACTAGGTATAGCTAGTAGTAGCAGAAGAACAAAACTTATAAACTTGGTTTATTGCTAAACCGCATACTTAGATCTCTACGGCCTACCCTAGAAAAAATAAGACCTATAAGATTATTGGCGACCGTTATTACTAGCCTAGAATAGTTATGGATATTAATTGCTATATACGGAACTGTAACGACTACTATAGGTCTATAATTCCATAAGATAAGACCTCAGGACTATTAAAACCACTCCCAATACTAGAGCGCCCCTAGCAGTATATCTCTATAGATTTCTACAAGCTACCTATAGACTATAACAGATATAATATAGCTATGGTTATAGTCGACCGCTTTAGTAAGCGCCTGTTCTTAATCCTTTGTTATAAGAATAATAATGTAAAAGAGGCAGCCTAACTATATATCCACTATATCTACCAAATTTATAGACTACTAGATACTATTATGTCTAACTGCGGCCTATAGTTTATATCGGCTTTTTAGAACAAGTTTACCTAGATCCTAGGCATTAAGCTAAAGCTTTCTACTGTATACTACCCCTAGATAGATGGCCAGACGGAGATTATAAACTAGTATTTAGACTAGAGACTCCAACCTTTTATTAACTACTTTTAGGACAATAAGGCCGAACTACTACCTCTAATAGACTACGCCCAGGCCACCCTACCCTATAACTCTATAGGGTTTGCACTTATTTAGCTAGAAATAGGGTATTTACTCTATATAAGCTTTAACTGGGAAAGAATAGAGGGGCTGCAGACTATACGCGAAAAACTATCTTATAAGGAAGCCTAGCATTACGCTAAATATTTAAAAGAAGCCTGTATAAACCTAGAAAAGGCCTAAAAGTTAATAGAATAGCAGGCAAATAAGTATAGGCATAAGCCTAACTTTACCGTAGGTAATAAGGTCTAGGTTATAACAAAGAACTAAAAGACAGAGCGGCTTAGCTATAAGCTAGACTATTAGATAGTAGGACTATACAAAGTTCTTAAAAAGAGAGGCAACTTATATAAAGTAAAGCTCCCGGATTTAATTAAGGTCCACCCTAAATTCTTACTAAATAAGCTACGGAAAGCTGTAAATAACCTATTATTTAGACAAAAGAATAATAATGATTCATTGCTTAACGTCCGATTCGGATCCCTATTAGGCCCACGCGGACTACTCCTTATTTACATATAGGGAGAAAACTCTATTTAAGAAAATAAGAAAACCCCGTGATCCATCTCCCCGCCTTTTAGGACTCGCCTATAAGGCGCCTATAAGTTACCTATAGTGCTCTACTATCTTACTTTTTAACCTCCTTGGGAACCACTGCTGCCGTAACAAGCCTACGGACGCGCTAGTATCGCAAACTTAACTCTACTACTATAGAGTTATCAGGGGGCGCCTAATACTCGCCCCCTTACCTTCTATTACTATTTCCTTTACAACCCGGAACTGGTCTAGTACACTTTAGTTAATAAGCCACTAGGTAACCGCCTTAAGACCTTTTTATATTAAGAGCAGTGTATTATAGTTCTCTATGCCAGCTACTAAGAGCATTGCTTCTTGGTTGGTGCGTAAGGGATATAATAGTATTATGTGTTTTAGTGTCTGTCTTAGCCAACTATATTCGCATCTTAGGCTACCTACTAGGATACCCACCTAGTAGAGCTAGTCTTTTAGTCTTATTATTCCTATTCTTAAAAGTGTTGCTATTATATTTTCTGCCTTTATTAGGCCTTCTTGGAGCCCTTAAATATTTACCCCCTATGGCGTTAACTATGCTACGGCTTAGGTTCCTCTTGCCTAAGATAGCCTCTGTACCTTTAACTCCTATACGCCTCTCTAGCGTTGGTCCAACCAGTATTGCATTGCGGTAGATGGTTTCCCGGCGTTCTTTTATACTCTACTTTAGCTCCTTTCTCTCTCTTACTATTATCTTTGCTAACCTTTTACGCGTCTCCCTTCCTCCTCTATATGGGCCTGGGCCCTAAAGCAGCACTATTCTTCTTCTGCTTTCTTTACCTGTTTCTCTAATATATCTTCCCTACTTTGGGGTTGTTGGTTTGTTCTCCTATAGGGGGCCCTAGGGTCCCTCTATAGTTTATTTAGGCGTATCTTGATATACTTTATAACATTAGAGTTGCGTTTATTTTGCGCCCTTTATATTGCAGCGGCTTTAATATGTAGTTGTAGGGGGGGAATATTGGCTTCCTTCTTAAGCAGTGCTGTGGCCGTTCGCTTATACCCTCCTGTTATACTCCAGAGGCAGGCTGTTTGGACCTTTTAGAGTGGTTTAAGGAGTAATTTAGGGGGGCCTTTCTCAGTTTCTCTAATGGCCTAAATACTGGACCTATACATTATGGTTGGCCGGACAACTGCTGTGTATAGTAGGCGTAACCTCTGGAAGCATGGTCCCTATGTGGAATTAATGATCCTGGATAATGCAATGTATTATACTTAGCCCTTATAGGCCGCTTACGCCGTATATGCGCTTTACTGGAGCTTGCTATCTACCTATACTCCTAATACCCTTAGGCCCTAAACTGGTTAACCCCTAAAGCCTTAGATGTAAATTAAATGCTAGAGATCTGCAGATTGGTTGCGTTTTCTTATAAAATGGATTAGCTGGTATTTCTCTGGTAAGAATTGGACTCTATGTCGTCTTGCCTATTCTATATAGGTATTATAGGCTTTCTTTAGTGTTCTACAATTCTCTGCGGCTATTGGCCCGTATATAATTAGGTTTATGTTGTTGATAAAGCCTATCCCCTAAGTTGCCCCTTCCTTAAAGGAGTCAAGCAGGTTGCTTACAAAGAAAAGGAAGAGTATAGGCAAGAGGGGTGATCCTTGTGGTATTCCTATTGTAACTACAATAGGGGGGCTCTGGTATCCGCTAAAGACTAGTAATGTTTCTTTCTGGCCTATAAACCCTTAAACAAATTATATAATCCATTCTAGGAAGCCCTTTGCCCTAAGGATGTATAGGAGGCGCTTGTGGGGTACGTTGTTATAGGCACCACTAATATCTAAGCTAAGCATTAATACTACGAAGTCCCTTTACATCGCCCATGCAGATTTGATGGTGGTAGCGAGTAGCGTAAGTGCTGATAGTGTTAAGCGGTTCTTTCTTGCCCCCATTTAACTTTGTGGTAGTAGGGCGTGTTTCTTAGCCATGTCTGCTATGCGCTCCGCTATTACCCTTTCTAAGATCTTACTAAGGGTGTTTTCTAAGGCAATAGGGCGGTAGCTTCCTGGGGTTGAGTAATCTGCTTTGCCTTCTTTTCGTAGGACAACTGTCGTCATGGATCTTCCAAGTCGCGGGTAGTAGCCTATAGCAAAGCATGCTCTGGCTACATCTGCAAGCCAGGGTGCTATAAGTGGTCCACAGGTCTTTAAGGCCTCATTTGGAATAGACAAAAGAATAAACCACCCTTACTAATTTAAGTTAATAGTAATAATAAATAGGAAATTAAAGAAATACTAGCCTGTAAACTTGTATAAGGAATACTAAAGTACTGTATAAGTTAGAAAGGATATAATCTAGACCCTACCTAGTACCCCACATAGAATTTTATAGATAGCCCCTATAAGTTATAAGAGTTCTATAGCTGTTATCCTAATAAACCTAGACCGCTAAAGTACTTAGATAAGTAGATAGGGTGCTAGTATAGCGAAGATGATAAATTACTAGTAGAGTATAAAGATAAGAATGCTCTGTGGGGGTAATATAGATATACAAAGCCTAAGGGCAGGCTTTTTTAGAAGG